>Ga0265314_10001041_pt1 | contig 32338 bp, 22 predicted proteins | sample 4126metaG_FD_203106 | JGI IMG/M metagenome (GOLD analysis project Ga0265314, IMG submission 203106) | Rhizosphere microbial communities from Carex aquatilis grown in University of Washington, Seatle, WA, United States - 4-1-26 metaG | ecosystem: Host-associated > Plants > Roots > Rhizosphere >...
CGTGTCCGCTCGTCAAGAAGTGGCCAAATGCATCTCATTCTCTGGCTTAGCTCTCTCAACTGACTCATGGTCGGTCAAGATAGCAGACCGGCGCTTTACATGATACCTTTATTTATTACCGAGTGCTAAACAATGTCACTATGCCCAGAAGCATCAGTCGGCTTGAGGATGAGGTGTTCAGAAGGTGTCATCGCGTCAACGCCGTCGCCATCCCGAATCGCGTCACCACTATCGGAGATCGCGCCTTTTCTGAGTGCGGTCTTGCCCACGTCGTGATCCCGAACACCGTCACCAACATCGGGGTCAACGCGTTCTCGTCGTGCACGAACCTGACCAACATCACGATTCCCGACAGTGTCGCGACCATCGGAATTGCTGCATTCGCCAACTGCACGCATCTGACTAGCGTCAGGATCCCGCGCGGCGTCACGATCATCCGAGGGGGTGCGTTCGCTGGCGCGGAGCTCACCCATGTGACGATACCCAACGGGGTCACCGCCATCCAAGACGGCGCGTTTGAGTCCTGCACCAGCCTTGTTAGCGCAGTGATACCCAATAGCGTGACCAACGTCGGTTACGAAGCGTTCTCCGGCTGCACCAATCTGGGGGCCTTATATTTTGAGGGTAATGCTCCGAAGCTTATGGCTGGCGCATTCCTTGGTGCCAGTAACTTGACCGTCTACCACCTGCTGGGGACTGTCGGCTGGGGCTCTACGTTCGGAGGTCGTCCAACGAGGTTGGACCCGCACTCGTCGACTCCGCTCAATTGAGCCCCGTGTTGCATTTTCCACGACGCATCACGCACACCAGCAGACCTGCGCCGTCGCTTCTGCGCGCCTGAGCCCCGGGATCCTACCTGCCATCGCCGATTCTCCCCAAACCGGCAGGGCTCCGCAGTTCTTCAAAGCGACGACGAGCTAAAGCGCCTTGCCTCCTTAATAAACGCCCTGACTTTGGCGACGTCCTTGCGCCCAACCTCCGCTTCCACGCCACTCGAGACATCCACACCATAGGGACGAACCACTGAAATCGCCGCGGCCACGTTCTGTGGCGTCAGGCCTCCCGCCAAGATCACGGCTGGGCCGGTCCGCGAAATCTGGTGCGCCAGCTCCCATTGAAAAACCGCGCCGGTGCCCCCTTGCTTCCCTGGCACAAAGCTATCCAAAAGCCACGCGTCCGTTCGGAAGGCGTTGAGGCCGGGCAATGACTCCTGGTCGCGGATTCGAAAGGCCCGGATCGTCTTGAGTCGTGGGAACCCAAGGCAGAACTCCGGGGTTTCGTTTCCATGGAATTGGAGTGTGTCCAAGCCGCATTGGTCCGCGAGGACGCGAATCGCTTCCGCGCTCTCGTTGACGAAGACCCCCACTTTCGCCACGAAAGGCGGCAGCTTTGCAATGATCTGCGCCGCCACCGCCGCCTCAATATGGCGGGGGCTCCCTTTATAGAACATGAATCCAAGCGCGTCAGCCCCGGCATCCACCGCCTCCAACGCGTCACGTTCGTTCGTAATTCCGCAAATCTTGACTCTCATCCACCCTAGACTGGGCTTGGCTGCGGCAGGATCGGGCCCCCGAGCAGTTCGCTCACCTTCGCCGCTATGTCTCGTTCTCGCATCAAGGATTCCCCGACAAGAATCGCCTTCACGCCGGCTCGCTGTACGCGCTGCACATCTGCGTGGCTATGAATGCCGCTCTCGGAAACAAGGCAGATCGTTTGTCGCGGGGCATGTGCGAGGGCTTGAGCGGCGAGGTTCTCGGTGGTGGCCAAATCGACCTTGAACGTACGGAGGTCCCGGTTGTTCACGCCGATCAGGCTCGCTCCACAGGCCAGTGCCCGCTTCAGTTCCTCCGAGTCGTGCACTTCCACCAACGCATCCAGCCCGGCACCGATAGCCAAGTCATGAAATCGCTTTAGCGCGTCGTCGGTGAGTATGGACACGATCAAGAGGATGGCGTCGGCGCCCCATTCGATAGCCTCCATGATCTGACGCTCGTCGAGGATAAAATCCTTGCGCAACAAAGGGAGATCCACTGCCTGGCGGATCTGGCGGAGGTAACCAAGCGAGCCCTGGAAGAACCTCTCGTCGGTTAGGACCGATAGACAACTGGCCCCAGCGCGTTGGTATTCGCATGCGATCCGCACTGGATCAAAGTCTGGGCAGATCACCCCAGCAGAGGGCGACGCCTTCTTTACCTCGGCGATGAGCGCGACCGATCCCTGCCCTTGCGCCTGAAGCGCTCGGGCAAATCCTCTGACGCCGCCCCGGCGAGTCAGCGCCGACCTCAAGTCGCTGGCATCAACTGGCCCAGCCGGAAGCAAGGCGATCTCGCGCTGCTTCTCCTCCACGATGGTATCGAGTATGCTCATGGCACCCTATTCGGCCTCCTCGTCCTTCACGCCGGCCATTCGCTTGGCGGGGCACCCGGCCCGCAGCCAACCATGCACAAATTCATCCAGATCGCCATCCATCACGCGCGGGGCATCGCTGGTCTCGACGCCGGTGCGCAAGTCTTTCACCATCCGGTAAGGCTGGAAAACGTAACTCCGAATCTGGTTTCCCCAGGAGATGTTGCCCTTTTCCCCGTAAAACCGCTCCATTTCCGCTTTCTGGGCATCGAGCCGCTGAGCATAGAGTTTGGAAAGCAGCAGCTTCATCGCGGTGGCGCGATTCTGGTGCTGGGAGCGCTGGCCTTGGCTTGCGGCCACCAGCCCCGTGGGCAAGTGGGTAATGCGGACGGCGGTTTCAACCTTGTTCACGTTTTGGCCTCCCTTGCCGCCGGACCGGAAGGTGTCGACCCTCAACTCCGCGGGGGGGACAGCGACCTCCGCCGTTTCCTCGATCTCAGCGATCACGTCAACGCTCGCGAAGCTGGTGTGCCGGCGTTTGTTTGAGTCAAACGGGGAGATTCGGACCAGGCGGTGGACCCCGCGTTCGGCCTTGCAGAAACCATAGGCATTCTCGCCCTCGATGAGCAAAGTCACGCTCTTGATTCCAGCCACGTCCCCCGGTAACGCATCGGAAACCTCGACTTTCCAGCCGCGTCCTTCCGCCCAGCGCTGGTACATTCGCAAAAGCATGGATGCCCAATCACAGGATTCGGTGCCGCCGGCCCCGGCATTGATGCTCAAGATGCAGCTATTGTGATCGTGCGGCCCGTTGAGCAGGACCGACATCTCCAGGGCATCCAGCTCATGCGAGAACCTGGCAACATCCCGGCCAAGTTCCCGCTCCAGTCGCGGCAATTCACCCTCTGGTTCCCCCTCGCTCAATTCCACCATCACCTTGAAGTCCTCCAGCCGCCGCTCCGCTTCCAGGAGGGGATCAACCTTCTTCCGCAGCGTATTGGCCTCGTCGATCAGGCGCTGTGCTTGCTCGCGATTGTTCCAAAAGGTATCGACCGCCATTAAGCCCTCTAGCTCGGCCTGGCGTCGGCGCGTGGCTGGGACATCAAAGAAACCTCCGCAGATGCGTGAGTTTCTCGGCAGCGGCGCTCAATTGCGTGCGAATCGCGTCAAACATAAGCCGTTAATCTTAAGCCACAGCTGGGCGAATGGCCACTTTTTTCAAGGCGATCCTTCCGTCTTGCTCCCAAAAAGTTGCCTCCTATACTGCGCGGATGCTTGACATCAAAGCGATCCGGGAACATCCCGAGGTTGCGCGCGAGCGGCTTGCTCGACGCGGCGCGGGTGACGAACGCCGGATTGACGAGGTCCTTGACTTGGATGAGCAACGGCGTGGGTTGCTGGCGCAGGTCGAGGCCCTCAAAGCCCAGCGAAACCGAGTTTCGAAGGATATCGGCGCTCTCATGGCCCAAAAACGGGCGGCTGACGCCGAAGCCCTCAAGACTGAAACCCGCCAGATCGGTGATAAGATCGTCGAGCTGGATAAGTCAGTTGGGACGATTGAGCAAAAGCGGGACCAATTGCTTCTCCGGCTGCCCAATCTGCCTCATTCCAGCGTGCCGCAAGGCACCAGCGCGGAGGACAACCCGCAAGTCCGGATATGGTCAGAGAAGCCAGTATTTGGCTTCGCCGCTCGCGGCCACGTTGAGATTTGCGAACGGCACAAGCTGGTGGACTTCGCACGTGGGACCAAGCTTTCGGGCCGCGGGTTCCTCCTGTACACCGGCTGGGGTGCCCGCTTGGAACGCGCCTTGATCCAGTTCTTGCTCGACCTCCACGTTCATCAGCACGGTTACACCGAAGTTTCACCGCCGTTCATCGTTAGCCGGGAGTGCATGACCGGGGTGGGCCAATTTCCGAAGTTTGAAGACCAAGCCTACCCGGTACAGGAGGGTTTGGATGGCACGACGCTGGGCAAGCTCTACCTGGTACCCACCGCCGAGGCCCCGGTGGCTAATATCCATCGTGACGAACTGCTCAAGGCCAGCCAGCTGCCGATCAACTACGTCGCCTACAGCCCGTGCTTTCGGGCCGAGGCGGGCGCCGCAGGCGTCGGCACTCGCGGCATGATCCGGGTTCACCAATTCGATAAAGTGGAGTTAATCAAAGTTGTGCATCCGAGCGCGAGTTACGACGAGCTGGAACGAATGGTCGGCCACGCCGAGAAGGCGCTGCAGCTCCTGGGTTTGCACTACCGGGTAGTGCACCTGTGCACCGGGGACATGGGGTTCGCGAGCGCAAAAACCTATGACATCGAGGTCTGGGCTCCCGGTCAGGCACAGTATCTGGAGGTTTCGAGTTGCTCCAACTGCGAAGACTTCCAGGCGCGCCGGATGAATCTGCGCTTCAAGGAAGAATCCGGCGACAACCTCTTTCCGCATATCCTGAACGGCAGCGGCACCGCATTGGCGCGGCTCTTCGTCGCGTTGGTGGAATCCTGGCAACAGCCTGATGGCAGCATTCTTATCCCTGGACCTCTACAGCCCTACCTGAAGGCCGACCGAATTGCCACCTGACGCATCCATGAGAATCTTGCTCGCAAGCGGCGAGCTCTACCCTTACTCCAAGACTGGCGGATTGGCCGACATGGTCGCCGCTCTGGCCAAAGCTCTGGCCAAGGCCGGCCATCAGGTCGCGGTGGTAACCCCGCTCTACCGCGGCGTAAAGGCAAGGAACCCAGACATCAAACCCTTCCCTTGGCACTTGGCATTGCCGGTGGGTGACCGGACCATGCAGGCGCGGCTCTGGGTGTCACATCCTCGACGCGGACTGACCATCTATTTCGTAGATCAGCCGGATTACTACGATCGGGCTTCGATCTATCACCAAGGAGGCATTGAGTACCCGGACAACTCGGCGCGGTTCACGTTTCTTTCCAAGTGCGTCGCCCACCTGGCTCGCCACCTGCCGTTGCAGCCCGAATTGGTACACGTGCATGACTGGCACGTCGGGGCCGTGCCCATGCTCATCCGCCACCAGGCGGCGCACGAGGGTTGGATCAATCCCCCCCGGACTTGCCTTACGATCCATAACCTCGCCTATCAAGGACGGTTCGCCGCCGTTCACTATCGGGAGCTCAACCTGCCTTGGGATTACTTCAACGCAGATGGCATGGAGTTCTACGGGGATGTCAACCATCTCAAAGCCGGAATCGCTTTCTCCGACGAGATCACCACCGTCAGCCCGCGCTACGCCCAGGAGATCACCACGCCCGAGTTCGGGTGCGGGCTGGATGGCATTCTCCGCGCGCGCGCCCAAGTGCTCACCGGCATTCTTAACGGCGCCGATTACGAGGAGTGGCGAACCACACGCAATAAATACCTTCCACACGCCTACTCGTCACGAGACATGAGCGGCAAGGCAGTGAACAAGCGTGCGTTGCAAGCCGAGTTGGGAATGACCCCGAGCCCGCAGACCCCTCTCTTCGGCTCGGTCACGCGACTGGCTCACCAGAAGGGCGTGGAAATCCAACTCGCCGCCCTGGAGGAGATGCTGGCGACCGACATGCAGTTCGTATTGCTGGGATCGGGGCAAATCGAGTTCGAGACGGCATTCATGGACTTGGCCAAACAGTACCCGGGCAAAGTGGCCGTGCGAATTGGCTACGACCATGGCCTGGCGCATCGTGTGGAGGCAGGAAGTGATTTCTTCCTCATGCCCTCGCAATTCGAACCATGCGGGTTGAACCAAATGTATAGCCTGCGCTACGGCACGGTTCCTATCGTGCGCGCCATAGGCGGACTAGATGACTCAGTGATCGACCTGCGCGAAGATCCCGATCATGCCACCGGGATCAAGTTCCACGAATACACTTCGGGGGCGCTGGTGAAGGCCATCCGCAAAGCCCAAGCGCTCTGGCAGGAGCCCGCGCTTCTGGAGCATTTGCGCCAGAATGGCATGCAGGAGGATTTCTCTTGGGAGCACACTGCCGGCGAATACGTTGCCGTCTATCAGACCCTCCTCACGCCACCAACTCCGGTAACTGGGGCCCCTGACGCCGACGCTGGCAGCCCGCTTCCGCCCCCCGTAACCGACGACATCGCGCCAGACCGGCTCGCCGCTAGTAGTATTCCATAGCCTAGGACCTCGGGTGGTGTAGTATCCTTGATCAACCCGCGAGGTTTGTCGTCCCCGCTGGGCCACCGCTGCTGTGTCTATCGAGTGAGATCCGCAGCCAGCTATGTGTAGCCATTTACAGCCACGCACCTGGGCCGCAATCGGCCTGGTAGTCGCGCTTGCCGCCGGTTCCCGGCTGAGAGCCCAAACCAACTTCGTCATCGAGGCCGAAGATTATAACTACGCCAGCGGACAAACCACCGCCATTGCCAGCATCATGCCGTATTTGGGCGGCGCGTCCGCAGGGCTGACCGGGGTTCCTGAGGTCGATTACCACCGAACCCCCGACGCCTCCAGCCCCGCCTACCGCAATGACAACAACGTGCCGATAGCCGCGAACAGCCCAGATATCGATCGCGACCAATGGACAGTAACCTCGAACTACCGCCTGGGCTGGATCGGGGACGGTTATTGGTTCAACTACACGCGCACGTTTCCCACCGGTTATTATCGCGTTTACGCGGCCCTCTCTTACGGGTCCACCGATGCACACGTCCTGCGAGGCACGCTGCAACAGGTCCACGGGAGCACGTCCACACCCAATCAATCCACCACGGATCTAGGCACCTTCGATGGCTCAGGCTCCGGAGCCTGGGGACTCAATTCCTTGGTTCCAATGATGGACCGGGGGGGCAACGACGCGACGATTGCCCTCGGAGGCGTCAACACCCTTCGGTTTGCCAGCGGCAGCGGGGACATCGACTACTTCAAGTTTGTTCCGCTGGTCGCCCCGCGAATCTCGCTCCAGCCGACCAACCTGAACGTCATGGAAAATGACCCGGCCGCGTTGGTGGTCCAAACTGCCAACACGGTCACTCCTAACTTTCAGTGGCAAAGTAATCGCGTCTCGATCCCAGGTGCAACCGGCAGCACATTCCTGATGCCTGTCACGCCGCTGTCCGCCAATCAAACGAAGTACCGCTGCGTGGTCCGAAACCTAGTCGGCACCACGAACTCCTCCGAAGTAGTCCTAACCGTTACGCCCGACACGATAAGGCCCTACATCGTTAGGGCCCAAAATAGCGGTCAAACCACCCTGATCGTTGTTTTCTCCGAAGCGGTAGCGAGCTCGGGAGCGCTCGATCTCGCACACTACTCATTAACCCCCGCAATCCACATCAGTTCGATTGCGCTAGGAGCGGACCTAAAGACTGTCGTGCTAACGACCGCCCCGCTCACCTTCGATTCCACCTACACGCTTACCGTCAACGATGTTCAGGACCGGGCGGCCACTCCCAATACGATTGCGCCCAACTCTCAAGTCACTTTCGCTGCATTGGACTACCTGCCAACAGAAATCGGAGGGTCATCGACGCCAGGTTCAGTCCGGCTGGCCACGGCAGGCTACGACATCAGCGCCCAAGGCGCCGACATCGGCCAAACGGCCGACCAATGCGAGTTTGCCCACCAAACCCGAGTCGGGGATTTTGATATGCAGGTGCGAATCGAATCGTTGGATCTCTCCGATTTATGGGCTAAGGCGGGTCTGATGGTTCGGGAGTCAGTGGCTGGAAACAGTCGCTTCGTAGCTGTGCTAGCCACGCCAGGGATGAACGGCTGTTTCATGGAATACCGCGACCCAAGCGGCGGCAACGCTGTTTCCGCCGGCTCCTTGCCGGCCAACTTCCCCGACACCTGGCTTCGCCTCCAGCGCATTGGCAACCAGTTCACGACGTTTGGCAGCTACGATGGCTTGACTTGGACCCAGCTAGGTGCTGTGACGTTGGACCTGCCAAACACCTTGCTCTTTGGTTTGGCGGTCTCCAGCCACAGTGCTGCCACCCCCACAACAGCCAAGTTCCGCGACCTCGGTGTCTCCAGCGGAGGAACAATCGGCGTTGCTCGTTCGCCGCTCGAACCACTTGGTCCATGCAGCCGACGAACCCAATTGGTGATCTCCGAAATCATGTACGCGCCCGCGCCGCGCTCGGACTCATTGAACTTGGCTTACGTGGAGATCTACAACTCCAACCCGTGGTGGGAGGACATCAGCGGCTACCATATTGATGGCGACATCCAGTTCACATTCCCAACAAACACGATCATCAAGGCGGGCGCTTTCCTGGTTCTCGCGGCCGCTCCCGCCGACCTTCAGGGCGCCTACGCTATGACAAATGTCCTCGGACCCTACCTTGGCGCGCTTAAAGCGCGGGGTACGGTCCGGCTCCTTCAGGACCGGGGTGCAGTCCTGCTGGAGATTCCCTATGACAGCAAGCTGCCGTGGCCTGCAGGCGCTCTGGGCACCGGCCATTCCATCGCGCTCGTTCGGCCTTCTTACGGCGAGGCCGATCCTCGTGCTTGGTCCGCGAGCGATCGAGCCGGCGGCTCGCCAGGACGCGCGGAAGCCTTCAAGCCAGGCCCACTGCACAATTTGGTGATCAATGAATTCTTGGCCCGCCCTCAACCTGGCGAGGACGGCTACATCGAACTCTACAACCACAGCTCGAACTCCGCGGACATCTCGGGATGCGTCCTGAGCGCGACCCTCGCGAGCGGCGAGTTCGTGATCCCCACCAACACGGTCATTGGTGCTGCCGGTTTTCTCTTCTTCTACCAAACCGATCTCGGTTTCGCCCCGAGCCCGGCGGGGGACGTGCTCTTGCTCCGGAGTCCCGATCGCAGCCTCATCCTGGACGCGATCAGTTTCGAGCCTCCCGGCCCCGATATCGCCGTCGGCCGCTGGCCCGACGGCGCGGCGGATGTCTACCCTTTGAAGGCGCATACGCCGGGAGCCGGAAACGGTGCCATACTCGTTGGAAACGTGGTGATCAACGAAATCATGTACAAACCCATCTCCGGCAATGACGACGACCAATACGTCGAACTCTACAATCAGGGGACCAATATGGTGAATCTGGGAGGATGGCAGTTCACCAGCGGCATCACTTTCCAGTTCCCCGCTAGCACTTTACTTTATCCGGGCGGCTATTTGGTGGTCGCCCGGAATCTCACTAACCTCCTAGCCCGCTATCCGAACCTGAGTCAAGGTAACACCGTGGGAAACTTCGCCGGGAAACTGCCGCACAAGGGCGGCCGATTGGCGTTGGCGGAACCGGACAGCGTCGTGATTACTATCGGTTCAGGCGGATCCACCACGGTGCCCGTTTTAGTCGTGGAAGACGAGGTTACCTATGAGGTTGGCGGGCGCTGGGGACAATGGGCCAATGGCGGAGGGAGCAGTCTTGAATTGGTGCATCCCAACACCAACCACAGGCTGGCCTTCAACTGGGCCGACAGCGATGAGACCGCCAAATCTGCTTGGACAAATTTAGAGGTGACAGGATTGCTGGACAATGGCGCCAACTACAACGGCGGCAAGATTGACCTAGTCCAGGTCGGCTTGCTGGATGTAGGAGAATGCCTGCTGGACAATCTGGAGCTCCACTCCGGCGCCAGCGCCCTCAATCTCATCCAAAATGGCGATTTCGAGAGTGGCGCTTCGGGTTGGGTCATGCAAGGGGACCACTCACGTTCGAGCATCGAGACAGCGGCGGGCCTGGGGGGTTACCAAAGCGCAGCTTCGCTCCACATCCGATCCAGCGATTCCCTTTGGCTCGGCGCCAACTCGGTGGAAGGGACCCTCACCAACAACACACTAGCTCCCGGCAAAATTGCCACCCTCAGGGTCAAAGGTCGCTGGCTCAAAGGCTCGCCGGAAGTGCTCATGCGTCTGCACGGCAATTGGCTCGAATTGGCCAAGCCTTTGCCCGTCCCCTCCAATTTGGGTACCCCGGGCCTGGCGAACAGCCGCGCCTTGGAACGCCCTGCCCCGGCCATTTTCGAAGTCAAGCACTCCCCACCGATTCCACCGGCCGGCAGCCCCATTTGGGTAACCGCCCGGTTCCACGACTTCCATGCCTTCACCCCGACTCTGCGCTACCGCATCGACTCCGGCGTCAACCCCCACCCCAGCTACACCGAGATCGTCATGCGCGATGACGGTGGTGAGGCAAGCGGTGACGCCGTCAAACGCGACGGGATCTATACCGCCACCATCCCAGCGCAACCGGCAGGCACGGTCATCGCCTTCATCGTGGTGGCTCGTGATAATTCCGGCTCGATCGCGTTTTTCCCCGAGGATTTGCAGGACAACAGCGGGTTACCTCGAGAGTGCGTGGTGATGGTGGGAGACGCAACTCCAGCCGGGAGTTTCGGCCATTACCACGTTTGGCTGACCGCAAACTGGCTCGATCGCTGGGCGAGCTTCCCTGCCATGAGTAACGAGAGCAACGATGCGACATTTGTCGATGGCGGGGGCCGAATCGTCTACGACATGGTGGGTCGCTTTGCCGGCAGTCCCTATCATCCCTACTCCGGCTCGCCGGTGACCACCCTCGGGGGGATGCATTGGAACTTTCCCGACGACGATCGAATGCTTGGGGCGACGTCCTTCAACAAACAGCACGTTCCTGGCAACGGCCCTTTGGACGACAACACTCTGCAAAGGGAACAGACCTGTTATTGGATGGCGCGCCAGTTGGGCCTCCCCTGGGATTATCGGCGTTTCTATATTCTCTATGTCAACGGCAACCGCCACGGTCCGCTCATGGAGGACAGTCAGACTCCAGGCGCCGACATGCTCAAGGAGTACTTCCCCAACGATAACAACGGCTTTCTCTACAAGAATCATGTCTGGTTCGAGTTCGACGCAAACGGAGTACTGTTCAACGGTTTCGCGGGTTGCACGTTCAACCGATTCACTACCGTCGTGGGCGGCGCGCGTGTACCCAAGATCCCGAGCTACCGTTGGAACTATTGGATCCGCCAATACCCGGACTCGCCCAATAATCTCACGAACGTGATCGCGCTCGTTAATACCGCCAACCTCTCCACGGCCTCTCCGGCCTACTATGCCACGATGGAAGCCCTGGTTGACACCGAAGAGTACATGCGCATGTCCGCAATTGAGCATGCCACGGGGGACTGGGACTCCTTTATCACTCAGAGTTCCTGGAACATGTATTCCTACAAACCGCTGTATGGCAAATGGACTTTGATCAAGTGGGACTGGAACATCGAGCTGGGCAGCAGCGGCTCCTGGGGACCGGACGGCAACAACTTGTTCAGCCTGAGCAGCGGCGACCCGCGCATGATCGCTTTTCAGACCTACGCGCCTTACCAGAGAGCCTATCTGCGCGCCTTCAAGCAGATCGCTGAAGGTCCCATGAACAACGCGAACATCGATCCAATCCTGGACGCCAAATATGCCGCTTTCGCCGCCAACGGTCTGGCAGCCTCCCCCTTCAATGTGCAAGAACCCGGCGCCGCAGGACTGAAAAGTTGGATCAAGACTATGCATGCGTCCTTAACCAGCGCCCTGACAGCTCGTTCAGTCCTTGACGTCCCCTTCGCCGTAACCACCCCCACAAACGTCGAGATCGGCACCAATGTCACCACAGTGCTCGGCACTGCGCCCCTCGAAGTCAAAACGGTCACCATCAACGGAATCGCCTACCCGGTCACCTGGAAGACGACCAAGATCTGGTCAGTAACGTTGCCGCTGTTCCAACAGACCAACACACTCTCGGTGGCCGGTCTAGATTTAGCCGGACGCAACCTAACCAATGCCTCGGCGATGATCTCTGTAACCGTCACCAATCCCATCCCTCTTCCGAGTGCCCCGATCTTGATCAACGAGTGGATGGCCAACCAGCAAAACACCGTCGCCGACCCTGGTGACGGCAACTTCCACGACTGGCTCGAGCTCTATAATCCCAACGCCACGGTCGTCGATCTCACCGGCTACACTCTGGCCACCGATTCGGCCAACTTGACGAACTGGACGATCCCCCCAGGCACCACGATCCCATCTCTGGGGTTCCTCCTGCTGTGGGCCGAAGGCAATCCGCCGTTGACCTACAGCGGCGCCTTTAGTGATCTCCATGGCAGCTTCAAGTTGCGCAAGGGCGGTGGCTACCTCGCGCTGCGCGCCTGGGATGGTCACGTTGTAGACTCGGTTACCTACGACCCCCAGACCTCGGACATGAGTCAGGGACGTTACCCGGATGGTGGCAGCGACCTCTTCTTCATGAGCACCCCAACGCCGCGCGCCGCGAATCACATTCCCCCGCCTCCTCCGCCTGCGCTCAAGTTGCTTGGCTTTACGGTGTCCGCCGACCGTTCCACCTTCACCCTGACGTGGGCTGCTCAGCCGAGCCGCGTCTATCGGATCCAGTCCACGGCGGATCTCGCCAAACCGGCCTGGCTTGATTTCCCAAACGCGGTTACCTCCACCTCCAGCGTAGCCGCCGCGACGTTCACGCCTCCTGCCACCAACGTGGCAGGTTACTACAGGGTTGTGCAACTGCCTTAGTCCGCCTCGAACCGGTGCCGGCTCTGCCGGGCTTTGATGCTCCCGGAGCCCGCCTGGGCGCGAGCATTTGATTCGGCTCTAGTCCTTCTCTTTGAGACGGCTTAGGGGCTTATTCTTGCAGGAACCAAGCCTCTTGAGTGTCTCACACGCACCAGTAATTTGCAGGCGTTGTGATGCGATGGAGAATCCCAATTCGTGGCTAATTTCGCTCTCCAGGCGCGAGATCTTCTCGCTCTCGAACTCGACAATCCGCTCGCAGTCCAGGCAGATCAGGTGGTTATGGTTGGGATGCTCGGCGTAATTCGGGTCATAGAACTTGCGGTCTTTGCCGAAATCCATTTCCCGCACCAGACCGCTTTCGGTCAACAACGGCAGCGTCCGATAGACCGTCGCGCGAGACACCGATTTATCACGCTCACGCGACCATTCCAACAGTTCATCCGCGGTGAAATGCTTCTGCGTGCCGAAAACGGTCTCGACAATCGCGCGGCGTTGCGCGGTGAGTCGCAACTGCTTAGCTTCGAGAAAGTTGAGGAACTTTCTCTTGGCGCACATCGAGTCGTCGGCTGCCACCCGGGCAGTATATTTCCCCGTGCGAACAAGTCAACGGTGGCCAACCACGGTTCATTCGCACTGGACTAACCGGCACACACATGTGCAGAGGACGCTTCGTCCTAGGTAGTTGGCTGGCGCCACACCCAGTCACCCTCCTCGAGGCCCGGCTCATCGCGCATTCGGTCCATTTGATCGTTGGTGTGCCCCCTGGAGGTTGCTCGGCCCCCATCATCAGTGAAATTACCTCCAACCGAGTAGAGAATGAAGCCCTTGGCTTGATCTCGCCGATACACGAGGGATTTACCGGACATGAGATCGAGTGGCACCTTGGCGATGAATTTGGGCGCCAAATCCGCAAGTTTCTCCGGGTACTGGCCATTGGCTAAGAACCAGCGCTCCAGGGCACAGGCCGTTCGGGTGAGGTCGTTACGTCCCTGGGCATAGAAGGACTTCAGTATGATGCCCTGCCAGCCGGGCAGAAAGATGCGCTCGAAGAGGTGGTGGTTCAGCAGCGTCCCATTCTTTTCGCCCTCAGCAATCTGGCGCGTGACGTCCGTCACTTGGTTGAAAAAACTATGCGAATCCAGCCGTCCGTTCCGCCACTCCTCGAGAGGCTGCAGAATTCGCTCGGTCGCCAGGCAATAGTTGAGCTCCTCGAAATAGAACCAGCCGCCGGGAACCAGCCAGTCGGGCACTCCTCCGGTCAACGGAGTATCCGGACCGCCCAGATCACTTAACCGTGGGTGGTCCATCCCGGCACGGAACTGGTCTGCGGTGCGGACGACGGCGGCACGTTCGGCGCTGGTAGACCTCACCAATTGCTTCGGAAAATCGTCGTTGGCGAGAAGCGCTTCCACGGACTGGAGTTGTTGATCCGTCCACTGGTGTGTGGAAATGCCCTCCCAGACTACCTGTGTGGTAAATGCCCGGCACGAAATGCGCACCAGGAACGAGATGAGAATCGGTTCTTCCTTTATGGAGTCGCTCAAGTACGAGGCAAGCACCAAGTCTTCGTAGGCGCGGTCCGCCTGGCCAAGAGTCAGTTCGGCGCTGGCCCGCCAGGCACAAGCCTCGGCGGCAGACTTCACATAAGCCAAATGAGGCAGGAGGATGCTCCACAGATCTCGCGACTCGTAGGCGATATTGAAGCGCGAGTAACGTCGCTGGCTTGCCATTCGTAACTCCTCCAAGACAGGATCGTAGGTAGCCTTGAGCACGGCGAGCAACGACTCGGCTGCCCGGCGCGCTTTGGCAGGGTCCACTTCCTCAGGCGTTGTGCTCTTGTCAGGGACAGCGGCTTTATTCCGATCGGCCTTGGATCCAAGCAACGCGCTCAAATTGGCCCGTTCGCCAGACTGCCAGCCGCGATAGGCGCGCCGATCGAGTTCGAAGCCCAAACGCTTGGCCTCGTCCATCGACTGCTGCGATAGCTTCGACATGCGCTGGAAGGCGTTCGTGTCGCGTCGGGTCTGCGTGCCGGGTAAGAAATCCAGCAGTGGGGCCAGCGCAGCACAGGCGGCAAAATTCTGCTCATCCGGCACCTTCGGTGGAATGAAGGACTCCCAATCCAGTTGATTGCCCTGCGCGTTCTGCGCGTCCGCAAAACGGGTCCAAGCCCGTTTTCCCCGCCACCGCTCCTCGGCGTAGAAAAGCGCTATCACGGTCACCACGGTTAACAGGGCGCACAGAAGGCGCCCGAGCGTGCGCGGGCGAAAGAACCAGCAGATGAACCTCATCGTGGTGCTGCGCTGGACTAGGTCTGGGCTGTGCGGTGTGTTCGGATTCATAGGACACGCGGTAAATGCAAGTTGACGGAGGATGCGGGTGTGTTCGGTTCGACCAGCCCTAACAATTCCCTGAGTTGCCGATGTTGTTCGGCCAAGTCCAGCCGAGATGCCGCGGCTCGAAGAGGCTGTTGGACCGCTCGCTGGGTGAAAGGCACCGAGCTCGACCAATTTCCGACCAACAAAGCCAACCAAATAGCCGCTAGCGCCAGATAGTACTTTGGCGTGGGCCAGAGCAATTCTACCCATGGAGAAGCCAAGACACGGGCACGGAGTGGTGGCATCGCACTCTGCCTTCCCGGTGCCGACGTACACGTGACGAAGGCTTCCTCGCGGGCCCAGAAGGCACCGTCCTTTGTCTCGCGGCCGAGAGCAGTCGAGACCGCCCGATTGAATCGTTCTTCAGCCTGATAGAGGTTGGCACATTCGTCGCATTCAACCAGGTGCGCCCGGATCTCTTGGACCGTCCGGGCGTCCAACTCGGAATCGAGATAGGGACCGAGAAGCTCCTGAGTTTGGATACAGTTCATAGGCTTTTCTCCCAGACCCTGGTCAAATGGCGGCGGGAAAGGCCGGCTCGCAGTTTCTTCCTGGCGCGGCCTAGGTACCCCATAACGCTGCCGACGGGAATTTGGAGTGCTTCCGCAATCTCGCGGTAGCTCAGGCCGGCCATCACACGCAATAGGAAGCTGGCACGCTCCGGGTCCGTGAGCGTGCGGAGTGCGTAAACCAGATTCTGATCCAAGCAGTCAAGCCAAGCCTCGACGGATCTGGTCGATGTGGTTTCCATCGACAGGCCGGTCCCCTCGGCAAGCGACTCCAGTTCCTCGGGTTCGATCTGGAACTCGCGGGCGGCGATGCGGCTTTGTTTCCGGTTCAAGGCAAACGCTTCGCGGGTCAGGATTGTGAACATCCAGGCCCGAAAATTCGTGCCGTCGCGATACCGGTCAAAAGCCCCGATGGCGCGTACCAGCGCATTGTGCAGGCAATCCTCAACGTTTTGCGGATTCCAGATCAGGCGCCGACAATAAGCCTCGAGCTGGCCCTCGATGGGCCGGAGGAGTTCGAGAAACCGCTCAGCCGGATCAGATGATGTCACCTGTTGCATGCGTTCATTTAGATAAAGCCGGTAGCGATGTGTTTTATGACAAGAATCGGACTTTGCTGGAGGAGACGCTTCGGCACGAACATTCCAAGCTCTCGATGCGGTCAAAGGAAAAGAATCGATCGGCTCCACTTTCATGCCCTAAGCTGCTTTCCACGCATGCCTAATAGCCGCAACTTTCCTGCTCCCCGGCCAAGTCGAATCAACCGCTTATCGGTGGTAGGGGCTTGCCTTTTGCTCCTGGGCGGCTTCGATCCTCTTCTTCTCTCGGGCGCGACGTTTCCAAACTACCACGATCTGGCAGCGGGTCCTTGGCGATTACGCCCTATTCCAGGACAATCGAATTTCGTATTCACCATGTACGGGACGCCAGGGGATGTTGCCTCGCTGAAGGAACTCGTCAGCGTGATGCGCGAGCAACGGCTAGGAAACGGATTCGATCCCGGCCCGGCCGCGCGGGCCCCCTCTAAACCTCTGTTTGACTACCTTGCCACCGTGGGTTGGCCGGTCATGTGCTATCCCGGTTGCCCGGATATGCAGATCAAGGGGGGTCGGTGTGTCTTGAATCAAGCCGACGCCGATGCCTTGGAAGCGATGGATCGTGCGGGGATCTTCACTACGGTGCAACTGGGAGAATGGGGCTACTATTTCCACAATCTCGCGCCCAACGAATCCTGGTGGCACGACGTTTATGGGGCGGATTTCGACCAGTTCAAGCACCTCATGAAACCCGCCGGGCTCGCCGGCTATGATCGCACGCCCGCCAATCGCCGGGAATGCTACGATATCCTCAAAGACTACTTCGTCAGCCGCAGCCACGACATGCTCGACCGCATTATCAGCGTGACCGGCCACTCCCACTACGAGGCCTACGCCGCCGAATGGGGCGCCCGCTGCGTCGGCCTCGAACTCGGCGAAAACATCGCCTTCACGCAGTCGAAACTGGCTTTCGCCCGCGGCGCCTCCCGCCAATGGTCTCGGCCCTGGTCGGTCCAGGTAAGTCCCTGGTTCTCCGGGGCGTGCACCACCAGCGGCCCCTTACGCCAGGAGGGCAGCAGTACCCGCGGCCTCGACGCCGGCCACTCGCTAAGCTTCTACGAACGCCTCTGGCTCCACGCCTGGTTCGCTGGAAGCTCGATGGTCACGCCCGAAAACAGCCTCGCCATCTTTTTTGAAACGGCTGCCAAACCATGGAAACTAACCTCTCACGGACACAAGGCTGCCGAGGTGTTTCGGTTCACCCAGCAACATGATCGCGGCGTACCATGGACCCCGATCGCAATCGTGCTGGATCACTATGCGGGCTATAACGCCTACGTGGACAAGCCCTGGGGCATCCTCCAACCCACCACAGGTGATCGAGAGATCCGCGATCTTTTCGATTTCCAGCTCTTCCCCGGCAGCGACCACATCCACGCCCGGCCCGATCCATCCAACCCGGAAGCCAGCTACCTGCGGCCCACACCCTACGGTGAAATCTTCGATGTCCTGTTGAGCAGCGTCACCCCTGAAGTCCTCGCCTCCTATCCTGCAATCGTCCTGGTTGGAGATATCGACTTCGATCCTGCGTTCGTGGGCGCCCTTCGAGGCGCGATCAAGGGAGGCCGCCACATCCTTATCGGAAAACGCCACCAAGAGGCCCTCACTCGAGCCCTGGGTCAATGGCCTGCCGGAAACCAGATAGAAGTCCTCCCCTCCTGGACCAACCCCCTCACCGGCCGCACCTCTGCAATCCCCGATGACATCCTCCGCCGGCTTGCCGCCGACCTGCTCCCCGTTCGTATCGACGGAGCGCCCGTCCAGTATACCCTAAGCCGCACGGCATCTGGATGGGTCGTTGAACTGATTAACAATTCAGGCGTCGCCAAAAAGCCCGCCGAAGCGGCGAAGGTGGACGAAGCCTCGGTAACGAGAGTGGTCGTCAAGTCCGATCGCGTCTGGCCAACAGCCCGGGAATGGCGCTCCGGCCACGAGCACTTTCGCGCCTCTTCGATCTCCCTCGAGCTTGCCCCCGGCACCACCGAGTTCGTAGAGTTGTCCGATCGGTGAGGCCACAATTCGATACTTGAGGGCCACCACCTCACCTCGGCAAACAAGGCACCGCTGCTTTTCGTTATGAACGGTTCTGAACCAGAGATTAGCCCTTCGCCGTACGACCGGGTCCTCTACCCCAGCTACGCTCGGGCACAAACACATCCTGACCGCGCTGCGACCATCGCGACCTTGCTGGGAATGACCCCTGCCCCGGTCCAGCATTGCCGCTTCCTGGAGATAGGCTGCGGCAACGGGAGCAACCTCTGCCCGATTGCGTTCGGACTCCCGAGCAGCCAATTCCTCGGCTTGGATTCGGCCGGCATTCCCATCGCACGCGCACGAGACATGGCGGCCAATTTGGGTCTGAAAAACGTCGAGTTTCTACAAGCGGATATTCTGGAAGCGCCTGGCGGCCTGGGGGAGTTCGATTATATCGTGTGCCACGGCGTCTATTCCTGGGTTCCGGCAAAAGTCCGGGAAAGGATCATGGGACTGTGCCATGAGCACCTCGCCCCCCACGGAGTGGCGTTCATCAGTTATAACGCCTATCCGGGGAACCACCTGAACCAGATGGTCCGCTCGATGTTGCTGTATCACGTCCGCGGCTTCTCTGATCCGCAGGAGCAGGTTAAGCAAGGGATCGCGTTGGCGCGGTTTATTGCCGAATCGCAAGGCGAACCGGATGCGTACCGCACGCTGATCAAGGAGGAGCTGGACCGATTCGTGCGAGTAAATCCCAATTACCTTTTCCATGACGCCCTCGCCGAAGTCAATGAGCCATCTTATTTTCACGAATTCGTGGAGCACGCCACGCGACACGGGCTGCAGTACCTTGCAGAGGCCGATTTCCACGAAATGCTCGACCGCCAGTTCAAGCCGGAGGTGGCTCGCACGCTCGACCAGATCGCGGCCGATCGGATTGAGCGGGAGCAATATCTGGACTTTCTCAAGTGCCGAAGATTCCGGCAGACCTTGCTCTGCCACGAGGCCGTCAGGCTGGATTTGAGCCTAAAGCCGCAGCTCGCGAGAAATCTCGTCGTTGCCTCCTCAGCCCAAGCCACCGGGCAAACTCCTAATCTTGCTTCGGGTACGGTGACCGAGTTCAAGGCGAGCAATGGCGCGTCGATCAGAACCAACTCCCCGATCAGCAAGGCGGCGTTCCAGGTGCTGAGCGGACTTTGGCCGCAGCCGATCGCCTTCCCCGATCTGTTGGACCGGGCTAGGGCCGTATTGCAGGAAGTCCCGGGACAGAAACCCGGAGAACGCGAAGAAGAGATGCTGGAGTTGGGGAAGACGTCACTTCAAGGTTACGCTGCGGGCTTGGTCGAGCTCCATTCCTATCATCCAGCGTACGTGGACAGAGTAAGCGACCGTCCCGTGGCCAGCGCATTGGCTCGTTGGCAAGCCACACATGGAGACTTTGTCACCACCCTCTACCACCAAACCATGCGTCTTGAGGACAAACTTGCCCGGGAACTCCTTCCTCTTCTGGATGGGACACGCGACCGGAACCGGCTCACGGAATGCTTACTAGAACTAAAGGACGCCCGCAGCCAGCCAGCCATCGCAAGCGCGCTGGCTTCAGGAGATCACCGTCAGGCCATGATTTTCATGGCCGCCCAGCTGGAAGCAAACCTGGTCAAACTAGCCCGGACCGGTTTGCTTACCGGTTAGCGACCAGCGGTCCGACCGGTTAGAACGAAGCTGCCGGGGTATAGTCGAACTTCATCTGTTCGCAATACACCATCGCCGCGACTCGCCGGATGTTCTCGCCTCCAGCTTCGACCTTGTCCGGTGTCAGCTTGAAGGCACCCAAGCTGCTAAAGCTCAGGGTGAAGTAAGTGGTCTTCAAGTCGGGCGCAAAGAACTGGAGCGTGCCGTTTCGCTCCCCTCCTAGCCCATCGCCTTGCCCGTTGTTGGTCAGCAAATCCTGGTTCCATTGGTCGAATTTGTCCGAACGCGACTCGGGGAGTGTAATGCCGAAATCGGACACATCCTGCACCACAGGTTGGCCGGTCCCGGCAACTTGGTCTGTGGTCGGCGGACTCAAGGAGTCAAGTTTGACCACAATCGGATCGATCATCTGCACTGAGGAGGTGTCAGGGTCCACTCCGTCAATCTCAATCTTGAAATTCGAGACCAACCAACGCTTCTGCCTGATCGCAGGGGCGGCTATCGTCTGGCCGCCGCCAGCGCTGCGCCTGGTGTATTCGGGGGAAAACTTGATCGTCATCTTGGCCGCATCCTTGGACGAGGCGTCAAGGGCTGGGAAACCGATCTCGCTGACCAGGCCATTGAAGAACTCCAGGGTGGTTTCGACGGTACCATTAAAGTCTGCAACTTGGATGGCCCCGGACCTCGGGCTGCGGTCCTGGTCAAAGCTTGCTTTGATCCACTCGTAGAAGGCCTTGCTCATTCCAGTGCCGCAATTGACCGTGATGTCCTCGTACTTAACGCCGGCGATATGCTTATGCGCAATGTGGTCCGGGCTTACCTTCTCGGTAACCACGTCGCCGACGGCTTGGCCACCCTCGAGCGAAGTGAGCCAGCCTGCAAACTCCTGGCCGCCGTCCGCTCCGCCCAGGAATAAGCCAATCTGCACCCGGCCTGGAGGACGCCGCAGGAGGTTGACGGCTGGGGCGGACTGGGCCTGGGCCGCAGCCGGTTCAGCCAGGCTGGAACCTGCTACCACGGCTGCGGTGACGCCACCGAAGCTCTTCAGAAACTCGCGACGATCACTTGGCATATTGCTATGGGGTCGGTGTGAAGTTAACGATGTTTGATAGGCTAGATTAGCGCCTAGCATTGTCAAGCCCTTTTCAGCCTTTTTCAGGCGCGGGAAACCTCGGAGCAGCGCCGGAATAGTCGATGGTTTTGACGTGCACAACCCCGCGATCATGGTAGAGTCCACCCCAAGTCGGCATGATTAGATCAACATGAAAAGGACCTTCTCTTTATTGGCTTTGGCGATGGTGGTTGGGTTGGCTGCACAAGGCGGCGCGGACACTTCGGGTTGGGTCTCCCTGTTCAATGGCAAAGACCTCACCGGATGGACGGCTCACGGAAAAGCGAAATGGTCCGTCCAGGACGGCGTCCTGGTCGGCGTGGGTGGAATGGGACACCTTTACTCGGCGGCTGTCTGCACCGATCTCGAGGTGAAAGGCATGTTCCGTATCACCGACCAAGGCGCCACCAGCAACAGCGGCCTGTATTTCCGGGCTAATCCGCCGACGGACGATGTGGACGGGTTCCCGCGTGGCTACGAAGCTCAAATCTGCAATACCGGGGATGCGCCCACCGGCTGGCTATGGAAACCAGGCACACCGACCGGGAAGGCCACCGCATTGCTGACCAAGAATGGGGAATGGTTCAGCTACCGGGTACGAGCGGTCGGCACACACATCCAGTTCTGGATCAATGACACGCTGGTGATGACGCACGATGATGCCGAGTTCAAAACCGGCCATTTTGCGATTCAAGGCCACAATCCAGGCATGAAGATTGAAGCAAAGGAATTGTACTACCGAGATTTGAGTAAATAAACGGCAAGCCGGGTGTAGCATTCCCGGTGACGAGCTCCAGAGGGGGTCTCGTGCCGGAGGGCCTAAAGGGCCAGCTCGAGAAACAACTGCCCACGGGGAGGAGCAGGGCGTGCGGAGGTGTAACGCATTAGTAACGTGAACGTGCGGCGAACGGATCATCTTTAATTTAAATCTACTCACTTAACCTGTCGAGAGGCCGCATGCGTCGATCTCAGTCGGCGGGCCTGGGAGCCGGCTCGGTCGAGGCTAGCGGGACCGCCTGCGGTCGTTTTTCTGGATTCGGAGGGCCCAAAACACGGATGCATGGACGGGGCCCAAAAGCGACCAAAGATGTCCTTTTAGTGGATAGAGCGGTCTTCCTCAAAATGCTGTAATCGTCACATACAGAAAACGGTTAATCGTAAAATCATGGCCCGAAACAAGCAGATCGAGACTGAAAGAAGTAACATGCAGAAGCATTCGTTTAAATCACTAGCGGTGGCGACGGCGGTTGTCCTAGGCACCAGCCTAAGCGCAAAGGCCAGCGTCACCATGCAGTTCACCTGGAGCGGCAGCGACTACCAGGCCGGTTACAGTGTCGGATCGCCCTATGACATCAGCGCCAATGACGCGATCGGCATCTACGCGTTCAACGTCACGGACACCGGTGGCACGGGGATTTCGACACCGTTCTACAGCGTCTGCCTCAGCCCGGGCGGCTTGTTGGACGCGAACTCACATACCTACGACGTCATCCCCTTCAGCACGGCCAACCCCGGGATCTATCCGTCCCAGTGGGCTTGGAATGGGAACTCGAGCACGCCGCAGTACTGGGGTGTGCAGAACGCGGCTTACTTGTGGAACAAGTACGGAATGGCCATCGTGAATAGCGGTGACAGCCAAACCATCAAGAACCAGGAGGCGGCTGCTCTGGAATTCGCCATCTGGACGTCGCTCTACAACAGCACGGGCTACGGACTAGTTGCAGGATCCAGCTTCGCGGCACCGACTAGCACCATGGTCACCAGCGGAAGCTTCAACTACTACAACACCTACATGAACGATGTGGCAACCGCTGGCTCGTACATCGGCAGTCACCTCTATGCGGGGAATATCCTTGAAGGTCAGGGTGCGTTGACCGGCGGCGCCAACTCGGGCCAATCGCAGGAATTCTTCATGCTCGCGACTCCTGTTCCCGAGCCGACGACGATTATCGCTGGTGCCCTGCTGCTCCTGCCATTTGGGGCGAGCACACTGCGGATCGTGCGCAAGAATCGCAAAGCATAACGGTTTTCTGGTTGCGGCGTTCTGAGCGTTCAGTGTTCGATTCAGGCCGGCTTCATCGCCGGCCTGTTTTTTTTCACTCTTCCCTGGCCTGCCGCCGCCAATTCGGACCACGAGGGCTGATCTAGCCAGTTCGGTCAACCTGTCCTTTGAAACTCCAATTCCTCCTCGATCCGCGCGTTCTGCATCTCTCCCACGAGAGCCCGGATTTGTTCCAGCCTGAGGCACTCTCCGGGTCTCAGCTCCTCGTATGCCCGCCGGCCTTTGCGTCGAACTCTAAACTCCCAGCGCCCGCGGTTCAATTCAACCATCGCTAAGCGGCGGCCCTTCAGGGCATTAGACAGGAAGGCGCGGTGTCGAACGCCGTCAATTACCAGGGAGGACCTCATAGCCATCGTACTTATAAGCGCGCCAAGAATCGTTTGGGCAATCTGCGGCTTACCGCCTGGCTGGGCCATGGGGTGAAGTCCCACATGGTGATATTGGGAAGAGACCACTTTGGAACTAGCCAACCTTCTTCGCCAGAGTCTCCGGACCCTACCTTCTGGTGGCTTGGGTGGTGCCAGGGTCAAAAGGAAGACTCTATCTCGAACTCTTCTGGTTCCCAACTCAGACTAAAGCTCTTAAATGTCTCCACATTAATCGCTTACGAAATACCGATCGCGACTGAAGAGCAAGTCCTTCGCGGTGGTTTCGAGCCGCGTTCGAGCTCAGGGTTGGGGTGGGTAGTTCGTGATCGCCTCGGAAGGCTCGGCTAATCGGACGCGGTAGAAACGCACCTGTTGGTGAGGAGCGCCGAAATCCTGGAACGTAGCCTCATCCGCGTTAACGATCCCGACGAACTGGGTCCACCAAGACGCAAGGTCTGTCGATGCTTCCAGAACGAACTTGCGCCCTCGCAAATGGCCCACCTTGACCAAGGTGCTAGTGCTGTCCGCGCCTCCTTGGGGTTGAACACTAATCAGGGACGGCGGCGCCGGAGCAGCGGTGACCTCCAGAAAAAAATCATCGTTGCTGTCGCCGGGCAGGGTGTCCACGGCCAAGTCCAAACGCTCGCCAGCGGCGGCCGGGCGGGTCAGGTGCAGGATTTGCGAGCCTGCGGCTGCGGCAACCGGTTGTAGCGCCGAGATCGAAGCTCCGTGGTAGAGCGCCAAGACGTGCAGCCAGGGAGCCGAAGGGCTGGTGAGTTTGAAATCGACTACTGCGTCTTCGGGCGCTTGCCATGTCCACCAGACGCTGGCTCCGACGGCGCCAGGCCAATGCCGAGGTTCTCCCGGCTCGGGGGACGCCCCGGTCAGATTCCCGCTCGCGGTGACCGAGACACCCGGAAGCGCGATGCTGGCGGCGAAGTCGTCATTTTGCGGGTAGCTCAACAGCCCATGAAGCGTGACCGTGCCCGGCGTGACGGTGCGGCCGCCCACGACGATGGAATATCGTTCCCCGCCAACCGCCTGAAAACTCAGGGTACCCGTGGAATCATCCGCCGCGACGAGGGTTAGCTGGTCAACCGAATCTCCTTGAAAGACGGAGAAGCCCGGCACGTACGGTGGCGGCGGATCGGCTTCGTAACCTTCAGGCCAAGGCAGCGGGCCGATAGGGACGCCTGGATTAAAGATGACGATCACCCCCCCGCCCTCCTGGCCACCGCCGCTCGGCGGAAAAAGCGGGATCAGCATGCCGGCGGGCCAGCCATTGGTATCATCGTAAGTCGGCTGCGGAAATCCGGCGACGAGCGTCTGTACGTTCGGATCGGGCTTGGCGGTCGGGACATTCGTACTCAGCGTGAACTTGCCAGAGTGCGGCGCTGTCCATCGATACCATACGGTCCGTTCAAGGCCAGCCGGCTCACCGGGCTCGAGTGAGGCTGCGGTGTTATCCAAGGTCAAGTCGAACGCGGCGCCCTGGACGGTGCTGGCCTGGGAGAAATCATCGTTCACGGGACGCGGGGTGAGGGTAAAAGTAAGGGAGACCGGGCCGCCCTTCGCTGCCTGGCTGCCCCACGGCTCCGTACCAGGGGTGGCAAGATCAGGATAGGAGTACCAGTCAGCGGCGACTTGATACGATTGGCCGGCGGCGACTTCCAGTTGAAGGAAGCCTCGCATCAACGTCACTTCCGTCCAATTGAAGGGACTTCGCAAACCCAAGGGGCCGACCGGGGTCCAGTAAAGATAACTGTTGGTGGCGACCAAATGGAGGTCGGCCAGCGTTTCGCCCTGGAAAACCGCCAGCGCGGTGCTGGAGTTGGTCTGGGTGGTGTCGATGCGCAGCGTGCCGTCCATCGGGGCGGTCCAAGTCCACCAGATGCTCTGACCGGCGGTGCTGACCGGCCAAGGAGGTTCATTTGGCTCGCGAGTTGCCCCTGCCGTCGTTCCCGCCACAGTCACATTCACACCCGTGACCGGAATCCGGTTGGCGAAATTGTCATTGGAATCCGCGGCGCTCAGTCCGCGTGTGGAAAGGGTCAACCCCAAACCCAGTGCCATGATCATTAGTCGCACCTGCCGTGATGTGAACATCTCAATGCTGAGTCTGAACCGCGGTCCGGATTGAGTCAACGAGTTTGCGGTGATTTCGACCAGGGCAGGGATTGGCTGGCGAAGCGGGCACCCCAAACCCGTTTGGCCGACAAACCTCGTGACGGCGGAGGGGTGGAACAGGATTTGGAGCGGGTATTCCAGCTTTTGGAGCGGATAATCCAACATTTGGAGTGGGTATTCCAACTTTTGGAGCGCCTATTCCAGGATTTGGAGGGGGGGACGTGGCGAACTTGGTATAACCTTATGGATTGGAGATAAGCGGGACGTCGCCGAGGGTGAGCCGGTGGAATAATTCGATGTCATATGGTGCGTTTTTTTTCTTTTATTTTTTCTAGTGGGAAAGATCACGCTGTGCGGCTGGAGTTGCAAAGACTGCGTGGACTAGATGGACTGTATTGCGGTTTTTTTGAGGTTTGACCGGGGAAACCCGGCCAGGTCCGGAGAAGGGCGCGGGATCCACGGCCTTAACAACTTCACTTTCACTGATGGACCGGCAAGCAAAATGCTAACTCGAGCCTGCTAGAATGAAGTTAGAGCTGATTACTGCGGAAGGGCCAGGGACGTTGTGGATGCGCAAGGGTCGGTTAATCCGGTTTCCGCAATTGACCATGCCGCTCCTCGCGGCTCTTACGCCGGAGGGGGTTGAGATCCACCACACCGATGAGATCGTCAGTCCGATCAACTTCAGCAGCGCCGTTGACTTGGTCGGGATCACAACCACCACGTGTTCGGCGCCTCATGCCTATGAAGTTGCCGATGAGTTTCGCGGGCGCGGAGTAAAGGTAGTCTTGGGTGGGCCGCACCCTACGCTTTTGCCTGATGAAGCTGCCCAACATGCGGACAGTGTCTTGGTGGGCGAAGCGGAGGGCGTTTGGCCCAATCTCATCGGGGATTTTCAATCTGGTCGGCTCAAGCGTTTCTATCGAGCGGCGACTCCGCCTTCTTTGACCCGGCTGCCCTGGGCGCGCCGGGAACATATCGAACGCAGGGCCTATGGCCGCGGAGTCATCATCGCCACACGGAGTTGTCCAAACGCATGTGGTTACTGCATGCTGCCCCACTTTTATCATCACCGATATCGCTGCCGCCCCACTGAAGAAGTGATCGCGGAGGCCGCCTCGATCAAGGAAAGCGCGCTCATCTTCTGGGACGACAACATCATCGGAAACCTGGATTACGCGCGCGATCTGTTTCGCGGCTTGATTCCATTGGGGAAGCGGTGGACCAGCCAAGCCACTTTCAACATCGTGGATCACGATGATCTTATCCGTCTGGCCGCCAAGAGCGGTTGCGAGGCGCTCTTTATCGGCTTGGAATCGATCTCAGCAGCCAGCCTCCGTGAGACCGGCAAGGCCTTCAACAAACCCCGGCAGTACCTGGAGGGCGTCAAGAAGCTTCACGACGCCGGCATCGCCGTCCAGAGCGGTCTGGTTTTCGGTTTTGACCACGACGACGTCACTGTTTTTGAACGGACGTTGGAACTCCTCGAGAAAGCAGGAGTGGATGTGGCTTCGATCGGAAGCCTCACGCCGTTTCCGGGGACGCCGATCTTTCGCAAGCTTGAAGAGGAAGGTAGGATTCTCACTCGGGACTGGTCGAAATACAACGCGAGGACGGATGTGGTTTTTCGACCCCGACAAATGACCCCGGATCAACTCCAGGCAGGAGTCGAATGGACAACGAAACAGTTTTACTCGTTGAGTTCCATCTCGCGGCGGCTCCTGGGGCGGTCACGGACCGGTCTGTGGTGGAATATTCCCAGGAATCTGGGCTACAAAATCGCCTTCGATAAGCTCGGCAGGGGAGGTTACGACCCTGCCGGTGAGCACGGAGTTGCACCTTGCCTACCAGGGGAACTGCCCGACAGCCCTGCTCCGGATATGGCTGCTCCGGAATCGGCAATCTAGTTGACCTTCAACAGCCCGCCACAGGTCGGACCATGAGTTTCCGAAATCCATCGAGGGAATGGATTCCGACAGCCACGGCTGAAGGTCACATCCCCGCGTACCAGGAGTAGCCGCCTTCGGGTGAAGCCGAGCCGAGGCCCTTCCCGAACGTCTTGAGGTTGTCGGTGACCGTCAGGCGGGTGATGTATTTGACGCTCTTGTAGCCCAACTGACGCGGGACGCGTATCCGAAGCGGGCCGCCAAATCCGACCGGGAGATCGCCCCCATTGAACCCGTAGGCCAGAAGGGTCTGAGGATGCAACGCGTCGGCCATGTCGATGCTATCCCACCATTCCGCCGCCTCGATGGAATAATAAACGACGAACTTCGCCTGGGGCAGCATACCGGCTGCCGCAAGGACCTGCGATAAAGGGGTCCCGATCCATTCGGCGATATAGGACCAGCCCTCTTCACAGGTCACTTGAGTGATCTGGCTGCGCACGGGCAGCTCCCTCAGATCGCGAATCGAAAACGACCCGGAATGCGCCACCATGCCATCGATCACCAGACGCCAATCGGCGAAGCCGCCCGCCTGCAGCCGCTTGAATGCTTCCATTTCGGGGGGCTTGCCGTTGGCGAACGGTGCTTTGGAGATCATGCTCCGCGGGAATTCACGGGCGAGGGAGTGGCGGGTCAAGAGCCGGTGCGCCGCATAGGTGAGAGTCTCCCCTGCACCATAGGGCCCACGGCAGTCGGGCGGGATAAGTCCATGCCGAGCGGCGAGTCGGCCGGCTACAGCCAGGCCCGATAGCCCCGCGGTCGCGGCGAGCCCAGTGATGATCAACTTGCGGCGTGAAAGCTTCTCGTTCATGAACCCTCCGCTGAGCCGCCAGTGATCATCCCACGCATGCGATTGCGGAAGCCGGCCCGACAGACCATCAGGATGTGCACCAGCACGAAGAACGAAAGAAAGAGCGTGTCGAAGAAATGCAGCGTGCGCGCGGACTGGTGCCCGCCGAGGACGTTGACCAGGAACGGAAACGCGGAGGTGACGGCCGGGGACATCGCCAGCCCGGTCCAGATGATGAGCGGGAAGGCGGCGAAGATCACGAAGAGGTAGGTGATGCGCTGCAGAGGGTTGTAGGTGCGATCATTGCCAATCGGCTTGGAACGCAGTTGGCCGACGAGGATCGCTGCCAACGCTCGCGGGGATAAATCGGCGGCGGAGGGCAGCAGGTTCCGGCGGAAATGCCCCGATAGCAGCCCGGCAATGATATACCATAGGCCGGTCGCGACCGCGATCCACGCAGTTTGAAAGTGGAGATACCGGCTCCATCCGTTCTGGTCGGGCATGACGTAATCATAGCCCGTCCGAACCGAACTCCTCGACGCAGGGATGGGAATGGAGAAGAGGGCTGGGGTATTGACGTTGCCTTCCTCACCCCAATAGAAGCGCGGATGTGAGATGACGAGTTCGATTCCGCTGACCACTAACGCAAGAAAACACAACGTGGTAATCCAGTGAGTGACGCGCACCGTCGCGGTATGCCGCACCGCAGCTCCTGCGACCCTCCCCGCTGGACTGGAGGTGGACCCCACGAGACCTGAGGCGTATGCGGAATCAGCCATGATTTTTGGACTTGGCTCTTTTCGCCTGCGATTAATGGTGAGATTTCAGTTTCTTAATGCAAAGCGATCGAGGGCAAAGAGACTGGGTCCGGCCAGATTTGTCAAGCAACCGTGATAACGGCGGCGGTTTCGAATACACCCCCCTCTCATTGTTGCAGATGGGAACGGTGTGGTAGAGCGCCGGTGCCGTCCAATTCAGGCAGTCGGGCTGTTGTGATGGCGTGAACTCAATTCAAGGCGACCGGAACGCGCGAAAGAACCGCCAAGGGAGCTGCCCTACGCCGGTGTCCTGGAAACTGAAGTTTTCAACCGAAACGTCCGTGGGACCCGGTGTTCCCTCGACGTCGATCGAGGGTGTACGCGCAAAGACCCAGGGGCCGGTCCTGCTTGACCGTCCCCCGGGCCATTTGCGCTAGATCGCGCCGCTATGGGCAGTGGGCGATCAAGTATTGCGCGTCGGCAATGAGAATTGCAGCGGCAGTGGGGTCAATCCCTTTGCCGGTCTGAGCCTGCACTTCGTTAATGAATGCGTTGTAGATATTGGCTGCGGTGGCGCAGTTCCCCTTCGTCCGGGCGGCGGCGGCGGCGTTGAGCTTGGCCGTGAGCGAATTGGCTATACCCGCGTTCTTGATCATTCCCGCGCCCAGGAGCTGCGTCACGTCCTGTTTGATGCTATCGGCGGTGACGATGATCTCGAAGGTCAGGGCCGCGGAAGAGCTATTGGCGGCCTTGTCGGTCGCGGCGACAGCGAAGGTGTGGGAGCCAAGCGGCAGTTCTGTGAGCAGACTAATCGCCTGCCCACTGGCCAAGCCGTGGCCCGCTAGCGTGGGCGATCCATCCATTGTTGCCGTGAATGTGTCCACTCCCGAACCGCCCGTGTCGATCACCGAGTAGTTGAGCGTCAGCGTTGAGGAATGAGTGTAGGTCGTGGCGGCCGGCTGCGTGATGGTTATCGTCGGAGCAATCTCATCAATACGGACCACGACGGTCTTCACGGCTTCCACGTTGTTCTGGTTGTCGGTTGCGAAGAAGGAAATCGTGGTTACTCCCGGTGTCGTGATGTTCAGGACCTGAGATGAACCCAGAACGGTTGTGGCTGCGATCGGTTGCGCGCCCGTCGCGCCGAAGCTTAGGCTCTGCACGCCTGAACCACCGGGATTGTCCTGCGCAGTTAGCGACACGTTCACGCTGGTGTTGTTCCAGCCAAACACGGTAGGCGGGGGATTCACCGCCGCAACTGTGGTGGGCGGGGTGACGTCGGTGTTAAATGTGAAATCAACCTCGCCCAGTGAGGGGGTCGTCGTGGTGGTGTCCAGCATCTCTAGTTGGGGATCGGTCAGTGGGATAGGGATCTTGCCTGCGTCGATGGCTGCTGCAAATCCTGGATCGAAGCCGATTGCAGCGATGACGCCGTTGCCCACTTCCGTATCCAGTCCCACGTCATGATAGATTGAGCCCAGACTGCCGTTGAAAAGGGTGATGGGACTGGGATCGCCGATTCCCAGATCGTGTAGCGTGCCGCTCAGCGTGATCACCACGTTGAGGTCCGCCGAGGTGGCTAGCCAATGGACCAGCGGCTTCAGGGCGACCTTGATGTCGGCCGCCCCGGGCAGCGGATTGTTCAAATGCAGGTTCGCTGGAACGTTCGTGCCTGCCGTGTCCCACTCCAAAACTGGAAGACCGCTCGCACTGGCCGGGCCGCTCACGCTAAAACCCGCCACAGCCCCGCCCAGGCCCAGCCCTCCTGCAGGGACTGGAGAGAGGGTGATGGTGCCTGTCACGTCCGCGCTACCCACGTCCAACCCGGCGACGCTCAAACTCACGGTGCAACTGGAAACCGGCACGGTAATCGGTGAGTCTCCTGTCAGTGGCGCGACAAAGTCGCTCGGCCCGGCGTCCAGCGTGCATGGCACACTGACCGTGTCGCAAATGGAAACCTCAGAGAACGGCGGAAGAACCGTCGGCACGCAGCTCAACACGCATCCCTGAACGGTGAACGTCAGCGGCACGTGAATGCTAATATTAGGGCTGTCTACACTCGTCGGAGTATAGGTTACGTTCAGAGGCATAATCGCGTCGGACGCAACAGTCGCCTTATCATACGAAAAGGTCACATCTGCGCCCATGGCAATCCGAAGCGAAGCTGTGCCTGAAACGCCCAGACTGTAGCTAGCGCCCTCCACCGGATTTGGCGGCCCAAAAACTGAATTGCAGCCGATGCTGGCACTATCGCTGATGTTGGTCGAGAACGGGGCGCTTGCGGTGAACCCGAGCACGACGTGCTGCGTATCGCTAACAATGGGCGCCCCGGCCAGACGCACAGCGACTAAGTCTGATCCGGCGGTTAGCAGGCCCAGAGCCGCTAAGCACGACGGGAGGATCGCTTGGTGTTTTCTCCGATGATCGATGTTGATAGCCTTCATACTGCACTGCATTTCTGCTGATTGTCGCCTCGCCGAAGTCCGGACTTTCGCACAGAATCTTCCCTGGCAGCCTCCCCGGCCAGAGATAGTATTCCGCTGGGCAAAAGACCATGAGTCACCGGCGATGCTGGTTTTAGGTTGAGTTGGTTGTCGAAGCCAACGAAACGAAACTGGGGACGGTCGCTGAAACGAATTGCGTGTCACCTGCGTTTCGCCGAGAGGCTAGGCAATCCCAGGACGATTGCAATAGGGTGAAAACCCACCCTCCTCACAGGACGCATTGGCGCGCAGTGAGATTATAAGTAACATAGCCAAATATTCTGGACTCCGGACTCATTATGTGAGGACTTTCATCGAAACTCTCGAAAACAGATCACAGACACATATATACTAAGCAATATTCATAACTAGGTGTCTCCTAACTGACAGTTTTAGGCTTTTGTCTCTTGGCATCGTCCGTTTCTGTCGCTGATCTTTGCACCCATCATTCGCTTAGCGTTCAGAAAATCGATTAACTGTTGAACCGACCGTGGCGACATTCTCGGCGGCTCGGTACGTGGAGATCATCCGGCATATTTGATCAACGGCCATTCGTTTCCCAGGCTGCGCAGCTATTCGATGGTATCCGTCCGGGGGACTGGCACTGGCGCGAAGGGGGTAAGATCTGATTTGATGCGGGGCGATGAACAGAAAGCATCGCCGCTCGACCGGCTCGCCCGAAGTCTCTGCCGCCGAAATGGGAGTTCAC
>Ga0265314_10001042_pt1 | contig 32320 bp, 24 predicted proteins | sample 4126metaG_FD_203106 | JGI IMG/M metagenome (GOLD analysis project Ga0265314, IMG submission 203106) | Rhizosphere microbial communities from Carex aquatilis grown in University of Washington, Seatle, WA, United States - 4-1-26 metaG | ecosystem: Host-associated > Plants > Roots > Rhizosphere >...
GCGGTGACCACACTGGCGATGATCGTGGCGATCGCCGCGGTCGATATCTGGCAGCCGGGCAAGGGCATGAACATCGACCTGAAATCGCTGGATCCGCACGCGGTCCGAGCCATCGCGCGTGGCAGCGAGGCGCCGTCCGTCGTCGACTATATCAAGGGCATCATCCCCGACACCTTCGTCGGCGCCTTCACGCAGTCCAACGTGCTGCAGGTTCTGCTGATCGCCCTGCTCTTCGCCTTTGCCGTCGCGGCGGCAGGCGAGCGCGGCAAGCCGGTCTTCGCGCTGATCGCGAGCCTATCCGACATCGTGTTCCGGGTCGTCGGCTTTATCATGTGGCTGGCGCCGCTGGGCGCGTTCGGCGCCATCGCCTTCACTGTTGGCGCCTTCGGGCTGCACGCCCTGCTCGCGATGGTGGGCCTGCTTGGCGAGTTTTATCTGGTGTGTGCGCTGTTCGTGACGCTGGTGTTCGGCGCCATCCTGCGGGCGCTGGGGCTCAGCCTGGCGCGGCTGCTGGCCTATCTGAAGGACGAGCTTCTCGTCGTGGCCGCGACGACCTCGACCGAAGCAGTCCTGCCGCGCCTCATCCAGAAGATGGAAACGGCCGGCTGCGAGGAGTCGGTGGTCGGCATCGTGATGCCAGCCGGCTATTCCTTCAATCTCGACGGCACCTGCCTCTATCTCGCGACGGCCAGCCTGTTCCTCGCCCAGGCAACCAACATACATCTGACGCTCTGGCAGCAGGCCGGCCTGGTGCTGGTCCTGTTGCTGACATCGAAAGGCGCCGCCGGTGTTGCGGGAGCAGCGCTACTCGCGCTCGCGGCGACACTGGATTCCTCCGGAGTCGTTCCGGCCACCAGCATTGCGCTGATCGTCGGCATCCACCGGCTGATGGCCGAGCCGCTGACCTTCGTGAACGCGGTCGGAAACTGTGTCGCCACGATCGTGGTCGCCAAATGGGACGGCGCAGCCGACGACGCCAGGCTCGCAAGCGAGCTTGGCGTTCGAGGGCGGTCTTAAGCCGGCTGTTTCGTTCGCCAGCCCTGGGCATAGGTCTCGCGCGCATCGCGGGCGTAGGGCACCGGCGACACCTTCACGCGGACTTCCAGCGGCTTGTGGCGTTCCGAGGTCGGCTTCTTGGTGCCGCCATTGGGCTCGCCCCAGATCAGCGTCAGCACCTCGCCTTCCTGGATGTCCGGATCGACAAGGCCCAGCGACAACGCCTGGCGCTCATTGGCCGAATAGCCCGAGAACATCGACAGGCCGACGACCTTTCCGTTCTTCATCACGGCGTCGAAGCTCGACGAGCCGTAATTGGCGATCGGGATGTCGAAGAACTTGTAGATCTCGCGACCCGGCTCGAACAGGCAGTCATAGGCCTTGGAGATGTCCTCGCCATTCCAGGCGAAGGTCACCTTGCGGCGATGCGGCTTGCCTTCCATCGCCTTCACGGCATCGGCGCCGATGAAGTCGTGGTCGAATTTGATGAACGGTCCGTAGCCGAGCTCATACGGTGTTGTGTAGTAGTCCTCGATCTTGTCCGACACATAGCTGCCGGCGATGGAGCCGGTCGCTTCGTAGCCGCCGGCCGGCAGCCATTCGCGATAGGACTTCATCCGCTCGTCGGAATAGACCGCGGGCAGCGGCGACGGAATCCAGCCGGACTCCAGTGTGTTGGACGCATAGGCGCGCGAACCCACCGCGGTCAGGCCGAATTCCTTGCCGGCCTCCAGGATGATCTCACGGATTTCGAGATATTGCTCATAGGGCCCCCAGACTTCGAGGCCCGGTTCACCGGCCATGCCGTGGCGCAGCGCGCGCACCTTGCGCCCGCCGATATTGATCTCGTCCATGAAGAAGAACTTGATGTCCGAGATCGGCCCGCCGTTCAGCTTGGCGATCACGTCCTTGGCCTTCGGGCCCTGGATCTGGAAGCGGTAGTGGTTGCGCTTCACCGCGCGGCCCATCGGCGCCGACGGCGAGCGGTCATCGCGCGTGATCTTCACATCCCATTTGCCGGTCTTGGCCTGGAATTCGATCCAGTTCACCGTCGGGGCGCGACCGACGAAGTCGTAAAGGTTCTCGGCCAGGTGGAAGAGGATGCCGTCGCCGATGACATGGCCACTATGCGACAGCGGCACCATCTGCTTGGCGCGGTTCACAGGGAAATTCTTGAAGGTGTTGATGGTGAGATAGGAGAGGAATTTCGCCGCATCCGGCCCCTCGACCATCATCTCGGCCATATGGTGCGACTGGTCGAACAGCACGGCGCTGTTGCGCCAGGCGATCTGCTCGTCGCGCCAGTTCGAGAATTCCGACGGCACGACCGGATAGACATAGGCGCCGATCTGCGAATTGCGCAGCATGTTTACGGGGTTGCCGGCGGCTTTCAGCACGCCTTCCAGGTTCTGGGTCATGGTTCGGAACGGTCCTCCTGATGGGGATTTTATGCCTTTTCGGGTTCCGGAGCGTCTGTTCCGGCAGAGAACTGAAACCGGCGGAGAAGGGAGCCCGGCAGGCGCCTCACGTAAACACGACCGTACGCCGCCCGTTCATCAGCACGCGGTGCTCGGCATGCCATTTGACGGCGCGGGCGAGCACGCGACTTTCGATATCGCGCCCTACCGCCGCATATTCCTCGGCCGACAAAGCGTGGCTCACGCGCTCCACCTCCTGCTCGATAATCGGGCCCTCATCGAGGTCCTCAGTGACGTAGTGGCCGGTAGCGCCGATCAGCTTCACGCCGCGCTCATGCGCTTGTTGATAGGGCCTGGCACCCTTGAAACTCGGCAAGAAGGAATGGTGGATGTTGATGATATGCCCCGACCAGCGGTGGCAGAAATCCTTCGACATGACCTGCATGTAGCGCGCGAGCACCACGAGGTCGATGCGCTTGCTCTCCATGATCTCGTTGAGGGCGGCCTCTTGCTCGGCCTTGTTGTCGGGCGTCACCGGCATGTAGCGGAACGGGATGCCGCTGGCAGCAGCGACATCGGCAAGGTCGCGGTGGTTCGACACAATCAGGGGAACGTCGATCGGCAGCGCCCCGATGCGGACGCGATAGAGCAGATCGACCAGGCAATGGCCGAACTTGGACACCATGATGATGGTGCGCGTCTTCTTCGCGGCATCGTAGAAATGCGCGTCCATGACGAATTCCTGCGCGATCGCGCCGAACGCCTTCTCGAGATCCTCGATCGGCGTGCCGGATTCCGATTCGAAATAGATGCGCAGGAAGAACCGGCCATTGCCGCGATCGCCGAATTGCGAGCTGTCGATAATGTTGCAGCCGCTCTCGAACAGGAAACGCGACACCCGGGCCACGATGCCCTTGCGGTCGGGACAGGCGATCGTCAGCACGCCCAGCGGATGATCTGTCTTGGGAGGATTTGTCATGGCTATTGCCCAGCGATCCGTCGCGGCGCGTTTTCGCTTCTGGCCCGCGCGCCCTTCAGCCAGTCCGCTGTCTTGCGCACCCCGCCGAACATGTAAAGATGGATCCCGGCGATGGGGCCGAAATCGCCGCCGCGCAACGCTTTTCCAAGATCGCCGAGCAGCACATCCGGCGTCGTGTCGCCCATCAGTTTGCCGATGGTGCTGCCGCGGGTTCTGAGCGCACGCAGCGAATTTCCGACACCGCAGCGCATGGCGAATTTCAGCAGCGACGTCGTGCCTGCAGGCCCCGCTACGCCGATCCTGACCGGCGCATCGACGCCCAGGGAACGCAGATGGGCGAGCCAACGCGTGATCGGCTCAGCCTCGAAGCAGAATTGCGTAACGATCTCGGGACGCAGCCCGTGACGACGCGCTGCCGCAATCTTCTCAACCAGTGCCGCATCGAGCACCGCGCCCGACACCGCGGGATGCCCTTCGGGATGGCCGGCGATTAGCACCGTGCGCAGGCCATGGCTCTCCAGCAATCCGGTCTCGATCACGTCGAGGCTGGCAGCAAACGCGCCGCGCGGCCGGTCGACGTCTCCGGCGATGACCAGGGCGCGGGAGACCTGCGCATCCCTGCTCAACCTTTCGAGTTGATGCTCCAGAAAGGCGCGATCCGTGAAATTGCGCGCTGTTATATGTGGGATCGGGTTAAACCCCGCATGCCGCAATCGTGCGCAAGTCTCCGCCGCCTTGTCCGGACTGTCGTCGGGCAGGAAGGTCACGTGCACGTCTGTACCGGCGTCGAAATGATCGCGCAGCGTTTCGCCCACGCCGGGTTCGCGCGGCGTGACTTCTATCGAAGCGCTTGCCAGCAACTCCGTCCATGCGCTTGTCGCGGTTTCCACCGCCATGGTTGCCTTCCGGGGTCGGATCGGAAACACGAGATTTCCGATTGTTGTGGTTGCATACAAAAGTCTTTTTTCTCTGCCCCGTGGCCGCGTCAATGGGTATTATTTGTACCTGCCAGCAAAGCGCGCTGCGCGATCACTTTCGCTTCCCCGCCGGTGCAACGCGTAGGGTAAACGGCCATTTGCCGCATCGTGCGCGTTCATCCCACTCGTTGGGACGCGCCCACGCGCCATCATGGGCGGCGGCGGTCAGAGCTTGAACAGCCGCTCGGCATTGGTCTGGAAGAATTTCGTCTTGTCGCCGATCGTGATGGCCATGTTGTCCTGCATGGCCACCTCCTCGCCGACATACTGATAGGGATAATCCATCGCATAGAGCACATGCTCCATGCCGAGAATCTCCTGGCAGAGCCTGATCGGCGGCTCGAACGGCATCCCGCTGGTAGTGACATAAAGGTTCTCGCGCATGACCTCGGGGATCCAGCGCTGGAGGGGCTTGATGCTGTCGTAACGCTTCGCGGCGACGCCGGCACGATGCATGAAGTTCAGGCGGAATATCCAGAACGGCAGCGCCTCGCCCAGATGGCCGACCACCAGCTTGAGCTTCGGAAAGCGGTCGAACAGGCCTGACACGATCAGGCGCAGCGCGTGCAGTCCCGTGTCGACGCCGAAACCGAACACCGCGCCATCGAGGCCGCGCTCCAGGAACGGCTGGATGAGATCACGGTGCGGACCGGTCGGGTGCAAATAGATCGGAACGTCCAGCGCCTCGCACGCCTCGAAGACCGCCCAGAATTTCGGATCGTCGAGCCATTCGCCGCGGGTATGGCCATTGAAGATCGCGCCTTTCAGGCCAAGCTTGGTGACGCCGCGCTCGATTTCCTTGGCGCCATGCGCCGGATCCTGCGGCGCGAATGCCGCGAGCCCGGCAAAGCGGGTCGGATGGCGCGCGATCGCCTCGGCCAGTTCGTCATTTGCCGATACCGATACGGCGCGCGCGACGTCCGGCTCGAACGCGTTCACGCCGGGCGAGGTGAGCGAGAGAAGCTGGACGTCGATGCCCGTGGCATCCATGTCCGCAATGCGGCGCGCGCCGAGATCGAGCAGGCGCTCGCGGATCAGAACCGGCCGCTCCGCCATGCTGCGCAGATAGAAGCCCCAGAGGCTCTCGAACCCCGGGTCGCGATAGCCGCTGTCGAGCAGCTTGCCGATTTGCTCGAACTGCTCCTTGGTTGCGAAGGCTTCTTCGGTCGCGATGCGCTTGTAGGGGACTTTTGCCGGCATGATCAGGCCTCGCTGACGAATTTGGTGACAAGACAGGCTTCGAATCTTTCGATGCTTTCTTCCGAATCCTGGCCGCTCTCCCTGATGCCGCCAAACGGCGAGTCCGGCACGGAAATGCGGAAACGCGGCCGCCGCGCGGCGCGCCGGCAATCAGAGGATGAAGCTCGGGATAGGCGTCGCTTATCCGCGTATGCTCTCGCTGTGTCAAAGGTCATCGCCCGGAACCCAGAAACCGTGGACCTGACCGACGATCTTGTGCGGCATCTTCACGGTAGCGACTGGTCCAGCGGCAAGATCGCGCGTATCGACCAGCACGAGGTCGGAGCGGCCGCGCTCGCCGGTATGCGTCACCACGCCGACTAAGTAGCCATCGCCTTCCGGCGCACCGGCGTTGCGCGGCACGAAGCACATCTCGGCGATCATCGCACCCGCGCCGGGCGACCAAGTCGAGACCTTGCCCGTCTGGTGATCGATCATGTGCCAGGCGATGCCGCCGCCCATCGCCGAACTTCCCAGAAGGAATCCATAGCGATAGGGCCGCGTGTGGAAGCGGTCATCCTGCCGCGCCAGAAAGCCGGTGACGTCGGGATAGAGGATATCCATCTTGAAGCTGTTCGTGGTCGTATCGGCGAGATCGACCGAGAACCGCCTTATGCGGCCCACGGCCTTCACCGGGTCCCAAGGCTCGTGCTTGTTCGGAAAGAACGGGAATTGATTGCCGTCGCCGCCGTCCATATCGACGAAGACCTTCTCGCCCTCCGACCACGCGCCCATCGTATGGGTGCACATCGTGGTGGGGCCGGAATACCAGCGCACATTCTTGCCGTCGTCGCCGCGCTTCAGCACGCCAAACCAGGTCGGCAGCGTGGAGTCCCAGGAATAGTGCAGACCGCCCGCGCGGATCTGCTCCATGTCGACCGCCAGCGGAACAACCAGGAAGGCGATATGCGTCGCCGTCACCGCCAGGTCATGGATCATGCCGGCGTAAGGCACCGTCATCCAGGTATGCCAGGTCCGCTTGCCGGTCTTGTCGATCGCGAGAATTTCGACGTCGGTCGTGCCCAGCCCCTTCGACTCATAGCCGAAGCCGATCAGTTCGCCGGTGTCCGAATCGATTTTGGGATGGGCTGTGAAGGTCTCGCCCTCCAGCGCGCCGCCGAAGGTATAATAGTCGTCAATGGTCTCCAGCGTGTGCGGATCGAGCACAACGGGCGGGCTGTCTTCCTTGAACGCCATCAGCTTGCCGTGATGGAAGAACACCTGTGTGTTCGCGGTACCACGGCTGAGACCCCTGACCGACGGATCGTCGGTGAAGGGGTTACGGTACATCCCGAACAGCGAGCGCCGCGCCGCGCGCTGCGCCTTCCAGCGCTGGGTGCGCACCCAGCGGCTGCGGAAATCGACATGCCCGTCCTTGAAGCGGAACATGCTGGCATGGCCTTCGCCGTCGAAGCCGATGTCGTGGACGTATTTCGGTTGCTTCGGATATTGGGCATCGGGGCCGACGCGGTAAAACGCGCCATCGAGATCGGCTGGCAACGCGCCTTCGACTTCGCAGTCGATCAGCTCCATCTCGGCCCGGTTGACCGCGCCGCCGACACTGCCGCCGCCGCCGAAGGTCACCATCGGCTGGGAAGGAAAGTGCACGCCGCTCGACACGCGCTCGCTCATGTCCGCTGCCTTGCCTTGAAGATGTCCATCGCCGGCGGGCTCACTTCGTCTGCCACCGTTCGGGCTGCTCCGGCACCATAGGCTTGCCCGTCACGGGGTGCGGATAGTGGAACGGCACCAGCGGCGTCTCGGGCCACAGCCTGCGATACGCTTCAGGCGCGATGATGTCGGGACCGAGCGGATCCTCCGGGAAGGTTTTGCTCGCGAAGGAATAGGCGTTGGCCGGCGTGTGTGCCCAGCCCTTGTCGAAATTGCCGTGCCAGAGCGGATTGTAGTCCAGCACCTTGATCTTCCAGACGCCGTCTTCTTTGACATACTCGTTCTCATACATGCCGCCTTCCCACCATTGGCGCGGCAGCGCTCCGGACTCGGTGATGCTTTCATGCCGGCCGGCCTGCATCAGGCTGCGGCCACGCAGCTTCGCCGACTTGCCGTCCTTGGCGACGTCGATCACGAATTGGAGCTGCGGGTGGTCGAGCAGGAAGCCGAACACCGGCCCGTTATAGTCGTTGGTGAAGTTCTTGCGGAAGCGCCCGATATAAAGCCGACGCACGCCTTCCTTGCCCTTGTAGATGCCGCCCATGAAGCGCACTTCGCCGCTTTCGGAGAACAGATCCACCGTCTCGGCGTACATGCATTTGTCGATCAGATAGCCGTAGGTGTATTGCAGGCGGCGCACCGCGCTCTCGGCTTCGAGAATGCCAATGCGGTTCGCGAGCTTCGCGATCGTGGATTCTAGATCCTGGACCGTCTGTTCTGTCGTCATTGTTTGCGTTTCCTCAAGGCGCGTGCGCGCGATCATCTTGTCCGCGCGATAATCCAAAAACAATCGGGGCGCAGACCGCATTTGCATGCGTTCTGCGCCCCGAGAGAAGGACTTCTAGACTGTATCAGAAGGACTTGCGAAGCGTGATCGTCCACTCACGCGGCGGGGCGGGCTGCGCCTCCACCGTGCCTTCGCCGAAGATCGCGAAGTTGGTCATGTCCAGGAAGTACTTCTTGTCCGTCAGATTGGTGACGGCAGCCGACAGCTGCCAGCCGCCCGCACCCGGTTCCCAAGTCAGCCGGGCATCAAGGATGCCGTGCGAGGGAATTGCCGTGAACGGATTGTTGTTGGCGTCCTGATAGACGGTCGACTCCCACGAGTAGTCCAGCCGCGGCGTCAGCGAGCCGGCGCCTTGGCCCAGATCGATCGTGTACTGAGCATCCAGGTGCAGCTGCTGTGCCGGGACCAGGATCCCATGCGTTCCCACGCGCACCGTGCCGGCCGCAACCTGCGGACAGACACCGGCCGCAAACGCCGCCGCCGAACATCCATCCAAATAGCCAGGCACGGCACCCGGCGCCGGGTTTGTACTGGTGTGGATGTAGGAGTAACTGGCATCGATCAACATGTTGTCGATCGGCGCCGCGGTCGCCTCCAATTCAACGCCTTCGTTCCGCGCCGAGCCCAAGTTTACGTAAAGGACTTCCGGCAGCGGAAAGCCGAGACTGAAGTCGGTCTCGGAGAGCGCCGTGATGATGTGCGAGTAATCGGAGATATAGGCCGCCAAGTTGACGCGCAGCCGATGGTCGAACCACTCCGTCTTGGCGCCGACTTCATAGCTCGCAATCGACTCGGGGCCGTAGCTGTTGAGCTGATCCGGCGCGAAGGGCCGCGAGTTGGTGCCACCTGTCCGATAGCCGGTGGAGTACTGGAAATAGGTCATGACATCGTCGGTGACCTTATAGTCGATGCCGCCGCGCCAATCGGGACGATTGGTGCGCGAGGTATGCGGCGTCAGCGCCGGGTGGATCGTGTGATCGCAAGCATGGCCGGCGAACAGATTGCAATCCAGCGCCGGATTGACCGTGGCGCGGAAGAAACCGCCCGCGGGGTAGCCCGGCACGATGCCCGAATGATCGAAGTAATAGGTCTTCTCCTCGCTCGTGTAGCGTATGCCACCGAACACTTCGAGATTGTCCCAGATGTGATAGATCGCGTGCAGATAGGCCGAGCGGTTGACCGTGGTGTAAAGGTCATTCTGCTCGAACACGAGGAATGTCGACCCTTCGTCGTAGTCGGCATCGAGGATGACGGGACCTCGTGCGTGATTGACACGGTCGTAATAGAAGAAGCCAGCCGTCCATTCGAGATTATCGTCGAACAGCTTGCCTGTGAAGCGCTCCTCCTGCTGGAATTCGCGGTTCGTGGGATAGGTCGTCGTCAGCTGGAACGACATCGGCGACACATCGGAATCGTTCGAGTAGGCGCCGTCGTAATACCGATAGCCGGTGATCACCTTCAGATTCACCTGCGGAATGATCTGCCAGTCGAGGACGTTGGTCGCACTCCAGGCGTGCATCATGTTGCCATCGTTGTACTGGAGCCCGGCCTGGCTCCGATACGTGCCGTAGGTCGTCGTGTAGGGATTGGCCGGAATGAAGCGCTGATCCCACGGAATACCGTAGGCCGCGAGCGGACCCTTGGGCAGGCCGGGAATATTCGCGTTGTCCCAGGTCTGAATGCCGGTTGCGGCGGAAACTGCGCCGGTCGAATTCGTGCCGATGAACGTTGCGCGCGGAACGGAGACCACACCGTTGCCGCGATTGTAGTAGACGTTACCGGTCGTTCCGCTCGGATCGGCCGGGGTTCCCGGATCGGCGGCATACAGCACGTCGGCCGGCACTTCCGAATTGTCGCGCAATACGTCGACCGAGAAATTGTCCTCGATCTGCGCATTGATTATGCCGCGCAGGGCCAAGCGGGCACCGTCGACATTCGTGCCGCCCTGCGTGCCTACCTTGCAGTCGGCGCGCGTCGTCGTCGGCGCAAGCGAGCCGGCAGTCGACGGGTGGGCGCAGGCATAGTCGATGACGCTCACATAGCCGTCCTGCTGGCGTGAGGTCGCCGACACGCGTGCATACAGGTGATCGGGAATGAGCGTGAAGTCCACCGCGCCCTTGACATTGATCTCGTTGAACGAGCCGTAGGTCGCCTCGAGATAGCCGGCATTGTCGTCACTCGGCTTCTGCGAGATCATACGGATCGCGCCGCCGATGTCGTTCTTGCCGCCGAGCACGCCCTGCGGGCCCTTCAAGACTTCGATTCGGTTCAGGTCCATCAGGTCGAACACCGAACCGGACATCGTGCCGTAGTAGATGTCGTCGATATAGAAGCCGACGCCAGGCTCGCTGGCGAACGCCGTGTCGTACTGGCCGACGCCGCGGATATAGGTCTGCACGCCATTACCGAAAGCGGCCGGCGCCTTGGTCAGCGACAATCCGGGTACGGACGTTCCGAGCTGCGACAGATCGTTGATGCCCCGCGCTTGCAGGTCCGCGCCGGTCACGGCCGTGATCGCCAGAGGTGTCGTCTGGATGTTCGATTCGGTGAACTGCGCGGTCACGACGACCGTTTCGATTCCGCCGCTGTTCGCGTCCGCCGCGTACGACGCCGTCGAAAAGCAGGCCACGATTGCAAGAGACGATGCGCCAACGAACAGGCTGCTCAAGACACGCGAGCGGATGCAATTCCTCGTTTGATAAACAAAAGGCATAAGCCCCTCCCTGGTAACGGCCCTGACTGCCGTGATCGGTACACACTTGGCGCACCTGACTCTTTATTGCGGTAAATTAGCATAAGCGCGCTGTACTGAAACGGCCCGTACGTCTTGCGTACGAAGACAAAGCGTTGATATCCGCGGAGTTTATTAATGGCAGGTGCTCGGAGTACTGGCCTCAGTTCTCCACGGGATGACTCGGCGTTCGCCCTCAGCGCAGGCTCTTGTGTGCGCCGCACTAGACGACGGCAAGGGTTGCGGAAAAGTCGCGGTGCATGATTTTGTGTTTGAAGACTCGATAGTTAGGACGAAAGCCGCGCAGCTTCCGAATTAGCGAGTTCGCTCTTCAGTGTGAGCGAAGCGTTCGCCGGGTTGCCGCGCAAAGATTCTCGCAAGCAGCTTAAGATCCAGACTGGGCCAGAACTGATGCTGACACTTTATCATTGGGAACCGAACGCAAATTCGGGCAAGCCCATGCTGACGCTGAAGGAGAAGGGCGTCGAATTCGAGAGCCACTATCTGGACCTCCTCAACTTCGATCAGCACAAGCCCGAATATCTCGCGGTCAATCCCAACGGCACGATTCCGGCGATGGTCCATGGCGACATGGTGCTCACCGAATCGACCGCCATCATGGAATATGTCGACGAGGCCTTTCCCGGCCCGTCGCTCAAGCCTAGGTCGCCGGAAGACCGCTGGCGCATGCGCTGGTGGATGCGCTTCTTCGACCAGTATTTCGCGCCTTCAGTCAGCATGATCGGCTGGAGCGTGTTCGTCGGGCCTTCCGTGCGCGCACGCGATCCCGGTGAACTCAAGGCCGCGATCAACCGCATTCCACTGAAGGAACGACGCATCGCCTGGTCGAAGGCAATCTACAACACCTTCTCCGAAGCGGAACTTGCCGAATCACGCCGCCGTTCGGCGATCGGCATCCAGTGCCTGGAAGACGCGCTGGCCTCACGACCTTGGCTGGCCGGCGACACCTATTCCCTCGCCGACATCAACGGGTTCAATCTCGGCTATGCTCTGCCTTTGGCGCAGCCGCAGCTTTGCAACGACGAGAAGACACCGCACATCATGGCTTGGCTTCGCGCGATCTATGCGCGGCCGGCGACCAAGGCGACCTGGGCGATGGGGCGGACCCCGATGGCCAGCCGCGTAACCTATCTGAACGGCTGAAGGGCTGGCGATGATCGATCTGTATCACTGGGAGCCGAACACCTTCTCGCTGAAAGTGCTGATGGCGCTGCACGAAAAGAACATCCCGTTCACCAGCCACTACGTCGACTTCCTCAAATTCGAGCAATACGCCTTACCATTCGCCGGCCAAATCGAGATGACCTATAATCCGGAACTCGATGGTCCGGTCCTGGTCAGCAACGACGTGGTGATGACTGAGTCGTTCTTCATCAGTCTGTTCCTCGACGAGACGGGTGCGGAAACGCCGCTGCGCCCAACCGGCGCCTATGGCCGCTGGGAGGTCCTTGCCTGGGCGCGATTCCTGAACGAGGTTGTCGCGCCCGCCGTCAGCACGCTCGGCGCGAAGAAATATCTGGCTCCCGCGCTGGCGGGACGCAACCGCGGTGAGATCGAGAATGCCATCGCCATGATGCCGACCGAGGAACAGAGAGCCGGCTGGCGCATGGCCCTGGACGAATCCTATTCCAGCGAGTTGCTGGACGACTGCCAGCGCAAGGCGCGTATGGGCGTCGAGAAGATAGAGAAGGCCTTGGCCAAATCCGATTGGCTCGTCGGCACGGCCTATTCGCTGGCGGATATCGATGCCTTCAGCCTGATCGATCCGCTGCGCGATCTGGCGCCGGACCTTCTGACTGACGCATCGCGCACGCGTTCCTGGCTGCGCAAGATCGCGCTGCGGCCCGCCGCGAAAGCGGCACTCGGCGCCAGCAAGACCGGCCGGCCGCGCCAAGCCTACACGCCGGGACCCGAACACAGCCGCTGGGGTTAGACATAAGCGATGAGAGCAATCGATTATTTCGACCGGGGTGTGGACATCGATCCCGACCGTCTCGCCCTCGTTGAAGGCGAAAAAAAGCTGACTTTCCGCGAATTGCAGCAACTCACCTTCCAGTTCGCATCGGCGCTGCGCGTCAACGGCGTGAAGCGGCAGGAGCCCATCGCGATCTACAGCCCCAATCATTGGGGCGTTCTGGTCTGCCTGCTCGGCCTGTGGCGTGCCGGCGAGAAATGGATTCCCGTCAACGCCCGCAACGGGCTGGGCGAGAACATCCAGTACATGAACTATGTCCGCGTCTCCTGGCTGTTCTACCATTCGCAATATCGCGAGGAGGCGCGCGAGCTGGCGGCGAAGGTCCCCTCGATCCGGGGCATCGTGTGCATTGACAGGACAGATGACGGCCATCCCTCGCTCGATGCCTTCCTGAAGAAAGGCGCGGCCAGCGAATTCGTCGATGAGTGCGACGCCTTCTGCAATCCCGAAGAGGTCGTCGGCATCTTCCCGACCGGCGGCACGACGGGCCCATCCAAGGGCGTCAACGTCACCAATCTCGGTTGGGGCACGATGCAGGAGATGTGCGCCAATTTCTGGCGCCGCGACACCGTCGATCCGGTCTGCCTCGTTACCGCCCCGCTGACGCACGCCGCCGGCCCGGTTTGTAGCGCCTGCCTGAGCTTCGGCTCGACGGTCGTGGTGATGCCCGGCTTCGACGCGGCGGGCGTGCTCGAGAACATCCAGAAATACCGGGCGACACATCTCTATCTGCCGCCCACTGCTCTCTATTCGCTGCTCGATCACCCCAAACGGTACGACTACGACTATTCGAGCCTGAAGGTTTTTCTGCTCGTCGGCTCGCCGGTCAGCCACGAGAAGTTGAAGCAAGCGGTCGAGACCTTCGGCGACTGCATGTGCCAATGCTATGGCCAAGTGGAGAGCCCGCTGATCACGACCTGGCTGCCGCCCGAGATTGTCTCGGCCGCGGCGCGCGGCGATCACCCCGAACGTCTGAAAAGCGCCGGCAAACCGACCTATCCCGTGAAGGTCGGCATCATGGACGATGACGGCAATCTGCTCCCGCCTGGCGAGGCCGGCGAGATCGTGGTGCGCGGCGCGCTCGTCAGCCATTCCTATTTCGAGATGCCGGAGGCCACCGCCGAGGTGCGCCGCTTCGGCTGGCATCACACGGGTGACGTCGCCTACCGCGACAAGGAGGGCTACATCTTCATCGTCGACCGCAAGAAGGACATGGTCGTCACCGGCGGCTTCAATGTCTACTCGACTGAGGTCGAGGCCTGCGTGATGGAGATGAACTCCGTCGCGCAATGCGCCGTCATCGGCGTGCCGCACGAAAAATGGGGCGAAGCGATCAAGGCGGTCGTGGTGCGGGCTTCAGGCGCCAATGTTACCGAGGACGAGATCATCGCGCACTGCAAAGCGCGGCTCGGCGGCGTGAAGGCGCCGAAGTCGGTCGATTTCTGGGACGACATCCCCAAGACCGCGAACAACAAGATGGACAAGAAGACGATCCGTTCGAAGTACTGGGCGGGTGCGGACCGCAACGTTCACTGAACCGAATGGAGGAGACCTCCATGACTATGACCGTCAATCCGCTCCATCCGATCTTCGCCGCCGAGATCGTCGGCGCCGACCTGACCGTGCCGCCCGACGACACGCTGGTTCGCACCGTCGAGGATGCGATGGCGCAGTATGCCGTCACGATCGTCCGCACGTCCGGCATCACCGACGACGAGCATATCCGCTTCAGCCGCGCCTTCGGGCCGCTGGAACTGCCGCCCAAACTCGGCCGCTTCAACGTCGCGCGGCGGCTGCGCGGCGAATTGTTCGACGCCTCCAATCTCGACGCCAATGGCGAGATCATTCCGTATATGTCGGAGGCGCGCCGCCTCGCCAAAGGCGCGGAGAAATTCCACAGCGACAGCTCGTTCAACAAGTTGCCGACCAAATGGTCGCTGCTGCTCGGCCATATCGTGCCGCCAGAGGGCGGCGACACGCATTTCATCGATACAAGGGCTGTCTATGATGCGCTAACCGGGTCGACGCATGCGAAAATCGATGGACTGACTGCAATCCACGATTTCTGGCGCGGTCGCGAGCGTACCGGCTTGACCGGCGTGACCGAGCAGCAGCGCGCCGGCATGCCGCCGGTCAGGCATCCACTGGTGCGTACCATGCCTTACGGCCGCAAATCGCTTTATGTCGGCGGGCATGCCGTCGGCATCGTCGGTTGGCCGCACGATGAGGCGCTGGCGCTGATCGACGAGCTTTATGCCTTCGCCACGCAGGACAAATTCATCTACGTCCACAAATGGCGCCAGGGCGATCTGGTGATCTGGGACAATCGCTGCACCCTGCACCGAGCGACGCCACTCGAATCCGACAAGTACAAGCGCGACGTGCGGCGCACGACCGTCAACGAATACGGCCCGGAAATCTCGGCGGACGCCGTGGCCTGATGGCCACAAGGACGCGACATGGAAGCCCTTGAAGGAAAAGGCGCCTTCGTCACCGGCGGGGCCAGCGGGCTCGGCCTTGGGATTGCGCAGGCGTTGCTCGAAGCCGGCATGAAGGTCGCCATCGCCGATTTCCGCAAGGACCATATCGAGACTGCGCTGACATTCTTCGAATCGATCCAGCGCGGCCGTGACGTGGTCGCCCTGGAGCTCGATGTCACCGACCGTGCCGGCTATGTCCGCGCCGCCGATGAGGCCTTCGCGAAGCTGGGCAAGATCCACGTCCTGGTGAACAATGCGGGTGTCGGCGTGCTCGGGCCGCTGGTCGGCGCCACCTTTGCCGATTGGGATTTCGGCATCGACGTCAATCTCGGCGGCACGATCAACGGCATCGTTACCTTCCTGCCGCGCATCATCGCACAGGGAGAGGGCGGGCATATCGTTACGACATCGTCCATATCCGCGCTGACGCCCTCGCCGCGCGATTCGGTGATCTACGCGACGACCAAGGCCGCCACGCTGGCGATGAGCGAAGCCATGCGCGACGAGCTGGCCGACCACAATATCGGCACCTCCGTTCTGATGCCTGGACCATTCAAGACCAACATCCGCGAGGCCGGCAAGAACCGGCCGGCACGCTATAGGGCGCAATCGGGCTACCGCGAGGTGGAAGCGAGGCTCGAAACGCGCGAGGACGCAGCAGACTGGCTGGAACCGATCGAGGCGGGCCGCATGGTGGCCGAGGCGATCCGCGAAAATCGCCTCTATGTCATTACACACGGCGAGTTTAAGGGCTGGGCGCAGTCGCGGTTCGAGGACATCCTGGCCGCCTATCCGGAGCCGCGCGATCCCGAGAAGGCTAGGGCAATGGGCTGCCGCCGCCCCGTGCGCAAGGCGTGACGGCAATGCTCGAACTCTATCACGCCGAGCCCGCCTCTAACAGCTTGAAGGTACTGATCTGCTTAAAGGAGAAGGGCGTCGATTTCGTCAGCCGCCTGATGGACATCCAGGCCTTCGAGCAGCACGAACCTTCGTTCCTCAAGATCAATCCCGATGGCCAGGTCCCGGTGTTGGTCCACGATGGCGCGGTGATAACCGAATCCTCGGTCATCAACGAATATCTCGATCAGGTCTTCCCTTCGCCGCCACTGCACCCGCAAAGCGCGATCGAATGCGCCCGGATGCGCGTCTTCACGAAATATGTCGACGAGTACTTTCGCACCGCGCTCAGCCAGATAGGCTGGCAGCTGATGATCCACACCATCACCGACAAGCTGAGCCCGGCGGAGTTCGAAGCCAAGCTTGCCCGCATCCCGCGCGAGGAGAAACGCGAGAAATGGCGCACCGCCGCGGCGCAGGGCTACAGCCCTGAGCAGATGGCCGCCTGGCGGCGCACGCTGGCCGAAGGCATCACCAAGATGGAGGCGGCGCTGGCCAATGAGCCCTGGCTCGCGGGCCCGCATTATTCGCTGGCCGATATCGCGATGTTCGCCATGGCGGCGCATATGCCCGCGCGCTTTGGCGACATCATGAGCGAGAGCGTCTCGCCCCGCGTGATGGACTGGCATGCGCGAATGAAGAGGCGTCCCGCCGTGGCCGCCGCGCTCGCCATGCCTACGCCGAAACGCGCGCCGTGACGTGGCGCCCGCGCGGCACTATCCTGTTAAACGGAGAAAGGCCGCCTGAGCGGCGTTGAGGGGGGAGGAATGAGCGAGGACGTGCGCGCGCTGGTGCGCGATGGAGCGATGACCCGCTTCCAGATCGTGGCCGTGCTTGTCTGCATGGCGATCAACGCGCTGGACGGCTTCGACGTGCTGTCGATCGCCTTCACCGGCCCGCAGATCGCCAAGGAATGGCTGCTGCCGCCGGTGGAACTGGGCCTGCTCTTCAGCGCCGGCCTGGCCGGCATGATGGTGGGATCACTGGTCCTGTCTCCTTTCGCCGACATCCTGGGACGGCGCATCGTCGTCCTCGGCGGGCTGACGATCATCACGGCGGGCATGGTGCTGTGCGGTTTCGCGCACGGCCTGAGCGAGCTGGCGCTGCTTCGCGTGTTCACCGGACTTGGCATCGGCGCGCTGTTCTCCAGCGTGAACACCATCGTGACAGAATACGCGTCGGACCGGCGCAAAAGCCTGGCGATCTCCATCATGGCGGTCGGCTACCCCATCGGTGCCACCGTCGGTGGCACCATCGCGGTGTTCCTGATCGCGTATCATGGCTGGCGCTCGGTGTTCCTCTTCGGCGGCGCATTGTCAGCGCTTCTTATCCCGCTTGCGTTCGTCACACTGCCCGAGTCGCTGGAATTCCTGCTAGCACGGAAGCCACGCAATGCGCTCGCCCGGCTCAACCTCCTGCTCGGCCGGATGCGGCATCCCGCGCTGGACGTTCTGCCCGAGCCCGCGAAGACCGGCGTCGAGGCCCAGAGCACCTTTTCCGTGTTCGATCGCGCCTTCTTCTCGCGAACGCTGCTAATCGTCTGCGCCTATTTCCTCACCATGCTGCCGTTCTATTTCATGCTGAACTGGACGCCGAAAGTCCTGGTCGACCAGGGCCTCTCCGTCTCGACTGGAATCTCCGGCGCGGTCGTGATGAACGGCGTCGGCATACTCGGCGGACTATTGTTCGGCGCCATCGCCAATCTCGTCGGGCTGCGGCAGCTCACCTCGCTCTGCATGGTGCTGTTCTTCGCCGCCATCGCCGGCTTCGGCGCGGTGGGTACGAACCTGACCCTGCTGCTGATCCTAGCTGCAGCAGTGGGGTTCTTCATGATCGCGATGATCAGCGGGCTCTACGCCATTATCGGCGCGATGTATCCGGTGCGCGTGCGCAACACGGGCACGGGCTTGGTCCTCGGCATCGGCAGGCTGGGCGCAGTCATCGGGCCTTATCTCGGCGGCGTGATGATCGCCGCGGGCTGGTCGCGACCGCTCTATTGCGCTGTGCTGGCTGCGCCGCTGCTGCTCTCGGCGCTCTTCATCCGCCGCGTGCCGCTGCTGACCGACAAGCCTTAGAAGTCCGCGAAACCGCCCTTCGCAATCGCGGCGTTTCGGAATGCGGCGACGACGCGAGGCGCCACCAGCGCCGCCAGTTCGTCGGCATAGCGATAGCCCGCCGCCGAGCCGGGATAGGGGCCGGTCGCGGGATGCAGATAGATCTCGCTCAATCCGTCCGGCAGATTCTCGATCAGCCCCAGCACCCGCGGTGCCGTCATGGCGCCAGACCAGGCGAGGCCGAACACGTGTTCCGGAACGCGCATGCCGGCGGCCCTCAATCGTGCGCGCGCCAGCACCGCCCAGGGCGCAGTGGTAAGCGCCGAAGGCAGCTTCGCTTTCGGATCAGCCTTGTGCAGCACGTCGTTCGGTTCGAGCGGCACGCGCATCGCGCGCAGGCCATGCGTCTTGCCGACACGCAGAATCGCCGAGGCAATGGTCGGATGCAGGTGGAAATGCTTGTGGGTGTTGACGTGATCGAGGCTCAGACCTGTCGCGCGGAAAGCATCGAACTGCGCTGCGATCTCCGCCTCGAGCTGGCGTCGCACCTTCGGGCGGAAGAACATGTTCGCGGCCGAGGCCGCCATGTCGGTGCGGAAATTCCCCGAAGCATCGACGAGGTCGGGCACCTCGGATGCCGGCAGCGTCGGCCCACCCTCGACCAGAACGACATGCAGGCCGACCCGCAATCGCGGCATCGCCTTCGCGCGCTTCACCGCATCGCAGGCCTCCGGCGCCGAGACCATCAGGCTCGCGGCCGTCAGGATGCCATCGTTATGCGCGATCTCGACCGCGTCGTTGACCTCGCGCGCGGCGCCGAAATCGTCGGCGGTGACGATGAGGGCCTTCAGGATACGATCATGTCTTCGCGGTTGCGCAGGAACTGGAAGAACTCCACGCCTTCGCGCAGGCGCCGAACCAGCATGTCGCGGCTGGTCAGCATCTCCTTCACGATCTCCATGATCTTGGACGGGCGGAAATAGAACTTCTTGTAGAAGTCCTCTACCGAGTCGAAGATTTCGGTGTGGCCGAGATGCGGATAGTTCAAAGGCGCGATCTGCGTGCCGTCATCGGTGAGAAGATCGACGTCGCTGGCGAACCAGCCATTCTCCTTCGCCTGCTTGTACAGGAAGGTGCCGGGATAGGGCGCGGCCAGCGACACCTGGATGGTGTGCGGGTTCACTTCCTTCGCGAAGGCGAGCGTTTCCTGGATCGTCTCGCGGGTCTCGCCCGGCAGGCCCAGGATGAATGTGCCGTGCACGACGATGCCGAGCTCATGGCAATCTTTGGAGAAGCGCTTGGCGACCGGGACGAGCAGGCCCTTCTTGATGTTGTGCAGGATCTGCTGATTGCCGGATTCGTAGCCGACGAGAAGAAGGCGCAGTCCGTTCGCCTTCATCACTTCCAGCGTCTTGCGCGGGACATTCGCCTTGGCGTTGCACGACCACACGACATTGAGCGGCCCGAGTGCGCGCGCGAGCTGCTCGACGCGATCGTGATTGTCGGTCAGCGTGTCGTCGTCGAAGAAGATTTCCCGCACCTCGGGGAAATTCTCCTTCACGTATTTCACGTCCGCCACGACGCGGTCGATCGACATGAAGCGATATTTGTGCCCGCCGATGGTCTGCGGCCACAGGCAGAACGTGCAGCGCGATTTGCAGCCGCGACCCGTGTACCAGCTCATATAGGGATGCAGCAGATAGCCGCCGAAATACTGCTTCACGTCGAGCTGCTTGTAGAGCGGCAGCACAGACGGCAGCTTGTCCATATCGACGAGTATCTCGCGCTCCGGGTTCGAGATGATCTCGCGCGCGGCATTGCGATAGGTCAGGCCCGCGATGGTCGACCACTCGGCGCCTTCCGCCAGCTCCTTGATCGTGAAGTCGTATTCGTTGCGTGCGACGAAATCGAGCGCGCTGCAGGCTTCCATGCTCTCGACCGGCTCGACCGCCACCTTGGCGCCGATGAAACCGATCTTGGCGGTCGGATTGAGGGCGCGGATCATCGTCGCCGTCTTGCAGTCCGACTTGAAGCTGGGCGTCGAGGTGTGAATGACGATCAACTCATGCGCCTTCACGTCTTCCTCGATGTCCTTGAAGGTGAGCTTGTGCGGCGGCGCGTCGATCAGCTTGGAACCCGGCACCATGGCGGCGGCCTGGGCCAGCCAGGTCGGGAACCAGAACGACTTCACCTCGCGCTTCATCTGATAGCGCGCGCCGGCGCCGCCGTCATAGCCGTCGAAGGAGGGAGCCTGGAGAAAAAGCGCTTTCATGCCGTCCTCTACAATTGCGACATGGCGCCGGAAGGTTCGACCTTCAAGCGGCTGCCGCGCCAGGCCACCTTCTGACCGAAAAACGACGCGAAGAAAACAGCCAAGGAGAGGGTGTCGCGGATCGGCAACAGCCAGGCCGGCCCGGAAGCCGCGCCGAAGGCCTTTTCCACACGCGATCTAAGGACAAAACGCGCTATCAGCGCGGCCGCCAAGGCCGCCCATCCGCCTGCGCCGCCGCCCAAAAGCGCCAGGGCCAGAAGCGCGACGGGAAGCGGAAAGGTGACCAGAGTTCCCAGATGGGAGACCGGGCGCAGAATGCGCACCGTGCGGCTCCAGCGCAATTCATGGTGGAACAGATCGGTGAGGGTTTCCTCCGTGCAGCGATGCGTCACCGCCAGCGGCAGCAGGCTCACGCGCAGGCCACGGTGGCGGATCGCGCGGCCCATCTCGTAGTCGTCGGCGAGATAGTTCGAGAACGCCTCGAAGCCGCCGGTCATGTCGAGCGTGGCGCGCTTGACCGCGATCGTGCTGCCCAGGCACGCATCGGCGATGCCCCACCATGTCCCGAACACCATGTTCGGCAGGAATTCGTAATTCGTGCCCATCGCGGCCAGCGTCGACCAGGCGCTGGCGCCCGCGCGGCCGGTATAGGGGCACGTCACCGCGCCGACACCCGGCTGGTGCAGCGCGCCCACCACGCGGCGCAGATAATCGCGCGGCACCGCGATGTCGCTGTCGCTCAGCACCAAGACGCCGTGCTTGGCGTGTTCCATCATGTTGATCAGATTGCAGACCTTGGCATTGGAGCCGTAGCGGCGCGGATCGATCACCAGGTCGATATCGATTCCCGGATGCCGCGCCTTCAGGTGATTGACGATGGCGATCGCCGGATCGGCGGCGTGCTGCACGCCGAACACGATCTGGATCGGCGCGGGATAATCCTGCGCCAGAAACGTATCGAGATCCTCTTCGAGACCGGTCGAATCGAAATGCAGCGGCTTAAGCAGGGTCACGGGCGGAAGCTCGCCGCCCTGCGGCACCGACGCGGCTGCGAACCGACCGATGACGCTCGCGGCCAGCAGCGTGTAAAGCGCGCCCGCCAGGGACAACGCAACGAATAGCCAGCCTAGGCCATGTACCAAAACAGGCACGAAAGGCGCTCCTGCAATCCCGGCCCCCACCGGTACGTCCACTACAATCGCATGTTCTGCGGGCGTAGTGAATTCTTCGCCAGAAAGCCCGGTTAACGCTGGAAAACAGGCGTCGAAGCGGAGCACCAGGACGCTACGATCTGGCGCCCCTTCAAGTTCCGCTGATGGCCTGACCGATCCCCGGGCACGGGTAGCCCAGCAACATCTGCGAATATTGCCCCAGGTGAGCGTTGAGTATCCAATTCACCAGATCGTCGACAGAGGTAATCGGACCGTCCGGATTGCTTTGGGAAAAGGTCTGAGGATAAGGCACACCCGTGGGCCATGTGCCCCAAAGGCCGCATATCGGAAAATGCTGAAGGCATTGGGCGTAATAGGGCGTGGTTGTGGCGCCATTGTAACCCGACAGTTTCAGCACGTTACCAACGATGTCGTAGGCCCCACCGCCCAACGCGGTGCCTTGGAGTGGCTCGCCGCCGGCGAAGAAGGAGGGATAATTGTCGGAATCCGCGACCGTGGGCTGTTGAATGAGATTGGCCAGGAGCGTCCAGGCCCGCGGAACGACGTCATAAGCATTCGCGTAATTCATGTTCCAATAACGGATCGGCCACGCACCGACCGTCGGCGGCGTCGTGGGCTGCGTCGGCGGAGGGGACGGCGGCACGGGAATACCCGTCGAAACGGGTTGATAGGCGCCACTGGTCGTGGCGGCCGGCGCGGCAGGCGGCCAAGCAGGCATTATGGGCGATGTATTTGTGTACGGCGCGGCTGGCGAAACCGGCGAATAGAATTGCTCCGCGAATTGCGCGTTGCCTGGCGTGGGTCCGGCGGTCGCCAGAATAAAGACGTTCTGCCATTTGCCGCCATGCGGGTTTGGATCGTAGTTGGCCGGAAAATTCGCCCACTGCGATCCGACGGGGTAGAGCAGCATTGCCACGCTCGGCGACAAGGCACCGCCCAGGCTGTGACCGGTGAAGACAATCGTTTGCCCGGACTGGGATAAATTTGCGGGATCGAGGAAGTCGACCAGCTTTTTCTTCGTATACGGGCAAACCATATTGTAAAGCGCGAGCAGGCCGTCGGCCGTGCCGGCATCGATCGCGACGTCTGTCAGCGGCTGGGCCGATGGCTTAAATTCAAGCTTGCCCAGAAGGTTTTTCTTCGGCGGCCACAAGACCATGTTGCCCGGACCGACATCCAGATCCTCAACCGTCGCCGCCGTCCAGCCGGTGGGATTGGTGCCCGCGATCGCCACGACATAGGTCTGCAACGAAGGGCTGTGGGCGACGTACATCGTGTTCGTGGCGCCCAAATTGATCGGCAAGCCTACGGAATCGCGTGCGACGTAAACCACAGGTCCCCACACCGCCTGCCAGTCGCCGACCGTCGCGCCCTCGGCCATCGCGAGGGATGGATAATTGGAATTGGGCTGGTTCATCGCCACGAAGAACGGTGCCGGCTCCGGCTTCCGGTCGTGCTGATAGCCTCGCAGGAACTGGCATATCCTGGATTGAAGCTCGCTCGGCACGGCCATCTGTTCGAACAACGCGTTCGAGCTCAAGCTCAGCATGAAGACGGTTTGCGGAAGATTGTAAGGCCCGAGATTTCCAGAGTTCGACATCGTTTCCCCTTTCGCAGCGCGCCATGAGGGCGCACATTGCCCCTAGCCGAAAAGCGTGAAGGTGCAGGGTCGAATCTCCCGAGAACCATGCCGGGAGTACGCAGGATCGTGCAATGCGAACAAAAAGGCGTTCGCACCGCGGTGTAAATGCTCCACCTCCCCAAAATGGGGATTCGGCACTGAGACAGTCCCAATTTAGTGCTGCGCGATGCTCTCCGCGGCGCTCAAGCGTCGAACTGGATCACCGAGCGGGCGATCTCGCCGCGTTTCAGTTCCTCGAAGGCGCTGTTGATCTCGGCGAGCTTGATGCGGCGGGAGATCATGTCGTCGAGCTTGAGCTTGCCCGCCATGTAGAAATCGACCAGCCGCGGCATGTCGACCGGGAAACGGTTGGAGCCCATCAGCGAGCCCTGGATGCGCCGTTCACCCAGGAAATCGAACCCGTGCAGCTCGATCTTGGTGCCGAGCGGGATCATACCGATGATGTTTGCCGTGCCGCCCCGCGCCAGCATGCGGAAGGCCTGCTCCGCCGTCGTCTTGAGGCCGATGGCCTCGAAGGAATGATGCACGCCGCCCTTCGTCATCTCCATCACCTGCGCGACAGGATCGCCGTCCCTGGCGTTGATCACATCGGTGGCGCCGAAATGCTTAGCGAGATTGAGCTTGGTGCCGTTCATGTCGATGGCGATGATCCGCCCCGCGCCGGCGATCGCCGCGCCATTGATCGCCGCCAGGCCGACGCCGCCGCAGCCCAGCACCGCCACCGTCTCGCCCGCGCGCACATTCGAGGTTTGGATCACCGCGCCGACGCCCGTCGTCACCGAACAGCCGATCAGGGCCGCGCGGTCAAGCGGCATATCCTTGCGCACCGCGACGCAGGCATGCTGATGGATCAGCATCTGCTCGGCAAAGGACGACAGATTCAGGAACTGGTTCATCGGGCCGGCCCCGCTGGAGAGCCGCGGCTCCTCGCCCTGCTGGCGGCGCGTCTCCGGGCTCTGGCAGCGCGACATGTGGCCGGTCAGGCAATGTTCGCAATGGCCACAAAAGGCGGACAGGCAGGTGATGACGTGGTCGCCCGGCTTGACCGTGCGCACCTCGCTGCCGACCTGCTCGACGATGCCCGCCGATTCATGGCCGAGCACGACCGGCACCTGCGCCGGATAGGAGCCTTCGATGAAATGCAGATCCGAATGGCACACGCCGGCGGCAACGGTGCGGATCAAAACTTCATTTGGCCCGGGCTTGTTGATCTGGACGTCTTCGATGACAAGCGGCTTGCCAACCTCGCGCAGTACGGCGGCTTTCATGGCGTTCTTCCCTTCGACAGTTTTCTCGATGCTAGAGACGGTTCAGCTGTTGGTATAGTTCGGCTTTCGCTTCTCAAGAAAGGCCGCCATGCCCTCGCGCACGTCCCTGGTCTGCGTGCACAGGATCTGGTTGCGGTCTTCCATGTTGATCGCGGCCTCCAGGCAGGGAGCGTCGACGCTCATATTGAGGCATTCCTTCGTCAGGCGCAGTCCGAGCGGGGCCGTGGTCAGCATTTCCTCGAGATAGGGCTCCGCCGCGCGCGCCAGATGCTCGTCGGGCACGACCTCGCTGACGAGGCCGACGCGCAGCGCCCGGTCCGCGTTGATGAAGCGGCCGGTCAGCATCAGTTCCGATGCGACCGAGGTGCCGACGAGACGCGGAAGGAAATAGGATACGCCGATATCGCAGGCCGACAGGCCGATGCGAATGAAGGCCGCGTTCATCCGCGCGCTCTGCCCGGCAATCCGGATATCGGAAGCCAGCGCCAGCGCGAAGCCTCCACCGCAAGCCGGGCCGTGCACAAGGCTGACGATCGGCTGGCCGCAGCGGCGCATGCGCATCACAATTTCGCTGATGCGACGCTGGCTGAGGAGACCGCCATCGGGACCGCCGGCACTCGCACCTTCGGCGTTGCGGCGCGATCCCGACTGTTTCAAATCGAGTCCGACGCAGAAGGCCCGGCCGGCGCCCCGCAATACGACGATGCGGACCGAGCGGTCGAAGTAGAGGCCGCCGAAGTAATCCAGCAGCTCGTCCACCATATCGGTGTTGAGGGCGTTGAGCGCCTCGGGCCGATTCATCGTCACCCAATCGACAGCGCCGCGTTTCTCGATCAAGAGGGTCACATAAGACGCGGCCATGGGTGATCTCCGGTGCGTAGCCGAGCGAGACTACATCGTCCGCAGCCGCTGTGGATCGCGTGACGCAGGGGAAGGCGGGACGGCGGCGCGACCCGAATTCTCGCAGAACCGCAAGGTCAGCCGGCCTGCATGGCCCGCCAGACCCGCTCCGGCGTTGCGGGCATGTCGAATTCCTTGACGCCCAGTGCATCGGTGATCGCGTTCATCACCGCGGCGGGCGCGGCGATGGCGCCGGCCTCCCCGCATCCCTTGATGCCCAGGGGATTGGACGGACAGGCGGTGATCGTCATGCCGATATCGAAATCCACCAGATCGTCGGCCCGCGGCATGGCGTAGTCGTTGTACGAGCCGGTGATGAGCTGACCCGTCGCGGTGTCGTAGATGCCATGCTCCAGCAACGCCTGGCCGATGCCCTGCGCGATGCCGCCCTGGACTTGGCCTTCCACGATCATCGGATTGATTACGGTGCCGAAATCGTCGACCGCGGTGAAGTTCACGATTCTGGTCGTGCCCGTCTCCTTGTCGATCTCGACCTCGCAGATGTGGCAACCGGCGGGGAAGGTGAAGTTGAGCGGATCGTAGAACGCGGTCTCCTTCAAGCCCGGCTCGATCTTCGAGGTGTCGAATTTGTGCCCGACATAGGCGGCCAGAGCGACCTCCGCGAACACCATCGACTTGTTCGTGTGGTATCCGGCGAAGCGGCCATCCTCAAAGGTCACATCGTCTTCGGGCACTTCCATCACCGCGGCGGCGATCTTCTTGGCCTTGGCGACCACCTTGTCGAGCGCGACCGATATGGCCGACATGCCGACTGCGCCTGAGCGCGAGCCATAGGTGCCCATGCCGAACTGCACCTTGTCGGTGTCGCCATGGACGATCTCGATCGTGTCAATCGGCACGCCGAGCCGGTCGGCGACGAGCTGTGCAAACGTCGTTTCGTGACCCTGGCCGTGGCTGTGGCTGCCCGTCAGCACCTCGACCGACCCCGTCGGGTTGACGCGTACTTCCGCCGACTCCCACAAGCCCACGCCGGCACCGAGCGAACCGACCGCCTGACTCGGCGCGATGCCGCAAGCCTCGATGTAGGTTGCGTAGCCCAGCCCACGCAGCTTGCCCGCCTTCGCAGCAGCGGCCTTGCGCGAAGCGAACCCCGCGACGTCGGCTTTCTTCATCGCCGCTTCGAGCGAGGCGTCGTAATCGCCGATGTCGTAATTCATGATCACCGGCGTCTGGTGCGGGAATGTGCGGATGAAATTGCGCCGGCGCAGCTCCGCCGGGTCCATCTTCAATTGCCGCGCCGCCTCCTCGACCAGCCGCTCGACGACATAGGTCGCCTCCGGCCGTCCCGCGCCGCGATAGGCATCGACCGGCGCTGTGTTGGTATAGGCCGCCTTCACTTCGGCATAGATCGCACCGATATCGTATTGCCCCGACAGCAGCGTGGCGTAGAGATAGGTCGGCACCGAGGACGAGAAAGTCGACATATAAGCGCCGATATTGGCAATCGTGCCGACGCGCAGCGCCATGATCCTGCCGTTTGCATCCAGCGCCAGCTGCGCCTTGCTGACATGGTCGCGGCCATGCGCATCGGTCAGGAAGCTTTCCGAGCGGTCCGCCGTCCAACGTACCGGCCTTCCCACCTTCTTCGCCGCCCAGATACACACCGTCTCTTCCGGATAGATGAAGATCTTCGAACCGAAGCCGCCGCCGACGTCGGGCGCGATCACGCGCAGCTTGTGCTCCGGCGCGATGTTCACAAAGGCCGAGAGCACCAGTCGCGCGACATGCGGGTTCTGGCTCGTCGTCGTCAGCGTGAAGATGCCTGAGCCAGCGTCGTACTCGCCGATCGCGGCGCGCGGCTCCATCGCATTTGGTACCAGCCGGTTGTTGACGATATCGAGCTCGACAATATGGCTCGCCGCTGCAAAGGCGATTTCGGTCTTGTTCGCGTCGCCCAGATGCCAGTCATAGATGAGATTGCCTGGCGCTTCGTCGTGCAGTTGCGGCGCGCCGGCAACGAGCGCCTCCGACGCCGTCAGCACCGCCGGCAGGACCTCGTAGTCGACGACGACCGCTTCGGCGCCCGCGGCCGCGGCACCCGCCGTCTCACCGATCACGACCGCGACCTGGTCGCCGACATGGCGCACGCGATCGATTGCCAGCGCCGGATGGCTACCCATCTTCATCGGACTGCCGTCCTTGGAATGGATCATCCAGCCGCAAATCAGGCTCTTCACGCCGTCGGCGGCGAGCTCCGCGCCGGTCAGAACCGCCAGCACGCCGGGAATCGCCAGCGCCGGCTTCGAATCGATCGGACGGATTTTCGCATGCGCATGCGGGCTGCGCACGAACACTGCCCAGCTCTGTCGCGGCTTCGTCAGATCGTCCGTATAGCGGCCATTGCCAGTGATGAAGCGGAAATCCTCCTTGCGCTTCACAGGCGTTCCGACCAGCGCGTTCATCCCGATGCCTCTTTCTGGGCTCGCAGAAATCCTAGTTCAGGTGTGCCGAAACACAAGGATTGTCGCAGTGCAGCAGGTTGTTATGTGACTTACTTATGGGACTTATATTTGCCGCCGGCGCGGACATGCACTATCTCCATCGGGCGATGCGAAAGGGACGGGAATGAGCCAGGAGACTACCCTGGTCCTGTGGGCGCTGTTGGCGTTCCAGGTGAAGCATTTCCTGTGCGATTTCGTGTTGCAGACCGAATATCAGGTCCGCACCAAGGCGATCTACGGCCATCCCGGCGGCTTCGTCCATTCGGGCCTGCATATCCTGGCGTCGATTCCCGCACTGATCATCCTCGGCGCGCCGCTGCAGACCGCGGCGCTGATCCTGCTGGTGGAATTCGCGATCCACTATCACACCGATTGGATGAAGGCATGGGTCGACCGGGTCTTCCATTGGGGCCCGACGGACCAGCGCTACTGGATCCTGTTCGGCACCGACCAGCTGGTGCACCAGCTCACCTATCTCGGCATCGTTTACGTGCTGATGACGGGCATGGCGCCCTACTAAGGCGGCACCGTCAGGCGGGTGGCGTATCCGCCCCCAGCACGCGGCTAAAGAAGGTCCGCATCCGCGCGATCAGATCCTTCTCGACCGCGGCGACCTGGATGGTCTTCTGGGCGATTGCTGCGCGCTCCTGCTCGCGCTTGGCCAGCACATGGCTGAAGCGCTGCAGCAGGTTGGGAGACTTCTTCAGCAGCGCCTCGATCGGCTCCTTGGTGATTTCCAGCGCGCGCAACCGGGTCAGCGCGGTCACCGTCGCGTTGCGCGGCGCACCCGTCATCAACGACATCTCGCCTACGACGTCGCCCGTCGCCAGCACGGCAACCTCTCGAGGATCGTTGTTCTGGCCGAGCACGCTCACGCGCGCCGCGCCTTCCAGGATGATGAACATCGACGAGGCGGAGTCGCCCTGCACCATCAGGTTGGCGCCGCGCGGAAATTCGACGGGGCGGCACAGCCGCGCGAGTTCGTTGGACTGTTCCTCGTCCAGCACGCGGCTGAACAGGCTCGCATGCTCCAGCGCTCCGCGCATCTCGTTCTCGTCCAGAATGATGTCGATGACCGGCTCCTTCACCAGTTCGACCTGGGTGACCGGTTGCGGCATCTTGTTCTGGAGGATCACGTCCTGCAAAGCGGCGATGACGATCGATCTGGCGGCCGCCGGCTCGATCTGGTCGGGAAAGAAATAGAACCGCACCTCGTAGGTCAGCGCGTCGCTGGTGAGACTCGTCATGATCACCGACGGCTCGGGCGTGCGTGCGAGGCCCGGGCGGCGCACCGCCTTGAACGCCTCGCCCAGAAACATGTCCACGACACGGTCGGAAGGCATGCGGGGATCGATCCCAATCGTCACCGAAAGCCGCTTGGCGTCCGCCGGGCGGCTGTGGTTCATCACGGCGTTGTTGGTCGCAATGTGGTTGGGCACCATCACGCGGCGGCCGTCGTCGAGCGCAAGGAAGGTCGAGCGCCACGTCATGTGCGTGACCCGGCCGTAAATCGGCTCCGGCATCTGGTCGGAATAGATCGTCAGCCAGTCGCCCAGCGAATAGGAGCCGTCGAGATTGATCGCAAGGCCAGAAAAAAGATCCTGGATTGTCGTCTGCAGCGCGATGCCGAGCACGACGGCTGTGGCGCCGGACGCGGTAACGAAGCCTGCGAAGGAGAACCCCTCCTCCCACCACAGGCCGAGCGACAGACCGAGCAGCAGGAGCGCAACCGTCAGCATGTCCTGGATGAGGGCGGGCGTCTCGCGGTTTAGCCGCCGCTGGAGATAGCGCACCCAGTAATAATGGCGGATCAGTCCGTCGGTCAGCAGGGTGAGCGCAACGATAATCCCGACGGAAAGGCCGCGGGCGAACTGGTCGGCCGTGTCGGGCAACAACTCACCGTGGAGTGCCCCGACGCCCCAGAAGCGCGCGATCGCGAGCACCAGCAGGACGACGATGGACCAGAAGATCATTTTTCGGTCATCTTGATCTTGACGCCGGTCTCGCCCTGCGAAAGGCGCTCGAGATAGAAATGCACCAAGGGGTCGTCCGGCCGTTCCTTGGCGAGCGCGGCGAAGAGGGCGATGGCGTCGGCATGGCTGTCATGCGCGGCGTCGAAGGCAGTCTGATAGCGCGCCAGGTAGTCCGCGCCATAGGCACCATCGTGCAACGGCTCCCACACGTCGAGCGCCTCCGTCTTGCCCTTCAGGATCACCGATCCGATCGGGCGGAACGCGATTCCCTCACATAGCATACGGGTGGCGCCGCTGACACAGATGCGCGTACCGAAGGTCTTGTTCAGGCCCTCCAGACGGGAGGCGGCGTTCACCACGTCGCCCGAGGCGGTATAGCTGAACTTGTCGCGGGAGCCGAAATTGCCGACCGCGGCGGCGCCGGTATGGGCGCCGATGCGCGTGATGCCCAGGGGGACGCCTTCGTCGTTCATTTTCTTGCGGTATTCTTCCGTGAAGGCGTCGAGGTCGAGCATGCAGCGCACGCATTTGGTCGCGTAGCCATCAACGTCCACCGGGGCGTTGAAGATCGCCATGATGGCGTCGCCGATGAACTTGTCGACATAGCCTTGATGCACCTTCACGGCGGCGGTCATGCCGTCGAGATAGTTGTTGAGGATGCGCCCGACCTCCTGCGAGTCGAGGCCTTCCGCCAGCGTGGTGAAGCCCGCGATGTCGCTGAACAGGATGCTCATCTCGCGCCGCTCGCCGCCGAGCTTGAGTTTGGTGGGATCGTCCACCAGCTGCTGCACCAGTTCGGGCGCGAGATAGAGCGAGAAGGTGCTGTGGATGAAGGCGCGCTGCTGGCGCGCCGCCAGGCCGGCGATCGAATCGACGCCGGCGAAGGAACCCGCAATCGCGATGGACGGCGCGATGAGACCGATGATGATTCCGGCGCGCTCGTACAGCACGAAGACGCCGAGATACCACAGAACCAGGATCGCCACGCCGACTAGGCCGGCGCGCAGCCACAGCGGCCATTCGAGCGTGCCCAGCAGCGCGCCGAGCAACGCGATCGCGATCGTCAGCGCCAGATTCTCCCCCCAGGAGAGCTGCGGCGGCTCGCGGTGGTGCAGGAACTGCGAAATGCCGTGGGCCAGAACAACGATGCCGGGCATGGTGGCGCGTGGATCGCTGGGATCGGTCGCGAAAGGCGTACGGTGTTGGTCGACCAGCGTAAGATGCGAGCCGATCAGCACGACCTTGTCCTTGAAGATCGTCTCCGGAAGGATCGTGGGCGTCGGGATGCAGGCCGGCAGGAGGCAGGCCGGCAGCTCCGAAAAGGCTGGCTTGTTCTCGCCTTCGTCGGCGTGCCAGACAATCGGCACCTGCACGTCCGGGGTCTGGATACCGGCGATCTGCGCGGCGCGGCGCTGCACGCTGAGCAGGCGTTCGCCGCCGGACGTGATGCCGCCGGGATTGATCCAGCGCACCGTATCGGTCTGGTCGGTGCCGACATTGGCCAGCGCGCGGTCCTTGGACGGAACGAAGGCGTTCAGATAGGCGGTCTGGTCGGCGCTGACGGTGGAGCCCGCTTCGTAATAGCTGACCACCATTGGTGTCTTCATCTCGCGCAACGCTTTGCGCAACGCGTCGTCCTTGTCCGTCTCGGTCGGACTGTCGAAGAGGTAGTCGAGCACGATCGCCTTGGGATGCTTGGCGTCGAGCGCGGTCAGCAATTTCGCCAGGAAGCCGCGGTCGAGCGGCGAGCGATAGGGGAAATGCTGCATCACGCCTTCGTCAACCGCCAGGATCAGCAGATCGGGATCCTGCGGCTCCGGGGGCGTCTTGAACGCAATCTGCCAGTCCTCGACGAAGCGCTCGGCGCTGGTGAGGAAGGAGACGCGGTTCACCGCATAGGTCGCGAGGAACGCCATGGCGAGCGCCATGGCCATGGCGGTGGCGGCCTTGTGACGCGCCAAGACCTTCAGGCGGCCGATCAGTGCATTCATTTGCGTGGTCGAAGCAGCGCCTCGGCCTGCGCCTCGCAGCCCTTCTGGACCATCCAGGCGGCGCGCATCTGGTCGTTCGCGAGACTCGCCGGCACCGTGCTCACGGCCAGCGCGTAGTCCGTGCCGGCATAGTTCACCACATAGGCGGCGCCGCCATGCATCGGCACATCGGTGGTGACATGCATGCGGTCCAGCCCGGACGGCCAATCGGCCTTGGACTTCCAGCTCCGGTCGACCGGCATCACGACGAGCGTCGTCGCGGTCTTGGCGTCGGGGCGCCAGAACACCGGCTGTGTGCCTTCCGTCAGGCAGACATTGGCGCTGTGCGTGACGTCGAACAGCCAGGGGTCGGGAAGCGCGATCGAGGTGGCACCCCGGGTGACGCCGGCCTCGCCCGTGCGCGCGTTGCGCTCGG
>Ga0265314_10001043_pt1 | contig 32303 bp, 29 predicted proteins | sample 4126metaG_FD_203106 | JGI IMG/M metagenome (GOLD analysis project Ga0265314, IMG submission 203106) | Rhizosphere microbial communities from Carex aquatilis grown in University of Washington, Seatle, WA, United States - 4-1-26 metaG | ecosystem: Host-associated > Plants > Roots > Rhizosphere >...
GGTGGACTTTGCCTGCACCGTCATGTTTGTGGCCTTGGCTTCTTTTGAAATGGCGGCGGTCATGGCGGCGCCCGTCAGCGAGTCGTCAAAACTGAAATTGCCGGCGGAGGTGCTCTGCGAAACGTCGTGAACGATACGCAAAATCCGCTCACTTTCGCGCTTGGCCATGGCCCACAAGTCCGACCAGTATTCTGGCGCCGGAGAATTGGCGGCCGGCTGCTGAAGTTGGAGCGGCGAGACTTCCAGAAACGTGTTCAGCGCGGTCATCGAATTGCGGATGTGATGCGCCAGCCCGGCGGCGAGCACGGCGAGGCTGCGCACGCGGTCGGCGATGATGATGCGCTGCAGGACGCTGAGTTTTTCGCGCAGCAACGTATCGCGTTCGCGCTGCAGGATGAAATAATCGAGCGCGCGCATCAGGATCACGCGCAGATCCTGCAGATTCCACGGTTTGACCACGTACTTGTAGATGGCGCCGCTGTTGACGGCCGCGATCGCGCTGTCGAGGTCCGAATACGCGGTGGTGAGGATGCGGATGACGCCGGGCTTTTTCTGGCGCACGTAGGTAAGCAGTTCGACGCCGCTGCGACCGGGCATGCGCTGGTCGGAAATGACGACGCCGATGTTCGCGCTTTCCTTGTCGAAGATTTCGCACGCTTCGTCGACGTTTTTTGCGACGAGAACGCGGAATTCCGCCTCGAACGCCTTGCGGAAATATTTCAGCGAAACTTCTTCGTCATCCACATACAGGATGGCGAACTGTTTGTAATCCTGCGCCTGGCTCATTGATTCTAACCTCCTCATTTCCCGCTGGCAGATCAAAGGTGATCTCTGTCGACTGTCCTTCCGTGCTGCGCACGGTCATGGCGCCGCCGTGTTTTTTGATGATGGTGTGGCAGATGCTGAGCCCCAGGCCCATGCCTTCGCCCACGGGGCGCGTCGTATAAAATGGATCGAAAATCTTGGGAAGCGCCGCTTCGCTAATGCCGCATCCGTTGTCGGTGACGGAGACGAAGATGCGACCGCGTTCTTCACGCGTCGCGATTGTGATGCGGCCGCGGCGGTCTTTGATCCCGCGCAGCGCTTTGCACGAATTCACCAGGAGGTTCACGAGCACCTGCACAACCTGGCTCTTTGAACCAGCGGCGAACGTGCCTCTTGACACAGACGAAACGACTTCGACGTTTTGCGTTTCGTGCGAAACCAGGCGCAACGCGGATTCGAGCGCCTCGGTCATGTCGAAGCGATCGTGTTTTTCGCTTGTCGTGGGATACGCGAACGTGCGCAGGTCCGTAATGATGTCGCGAATGCGGGTCATGCCGTGCGACATGTCGCTGAGCATTTCGTGCAGGTCCGCGTTTTCTTTCGGCACGCTCTGCTGCGCGAGCTGCATCGCCGTCAGCGTGTAATTCAGCGGGTTGTTGATTTCGTGGAGCAGCCCGGCCGCGAGTCCGCCCAGTGCGTTCATTTTTTCGCTCTGAACGAGCTGCGATTCGGTCTCTTTCAAGGTTTTCAACGTCTGCTGCAATTCCGAATTTTTTGCGCGCAATTCCCGTTCCGCCAACGCGGCACGCAGCAAGTTGGCGATGCGCGTGCGCACTTCCAAAGTGCTGAACGGCTTGGTCAGAAAATCGTCCGCGCCGCATTCGAGCGCGTCGATCTTGGTCTGCTCGTCGCCGCGCGCGGTGAGCAGAATGATGCGCACGTCGGCAGTCGCCGAATCGGATTTGATGTTGCGGCAGACGTCCAGGCCGTTCATCTCGGGCAGCATCAGGTCGAGCAACACCAGGTCCGGATGGTGTTTTCGCGCCAGTTCGAGCCCCGACTTGCCATCGGCGGCCTGCAGGACACGGTGATTGGCCTCAAGCATCGACACGAGGAAGCGCCGCATGTCGGGCTCGTCGTCGACGACCAGGATTTGAAACTCCCCCTGCCCGCTCTGCTTGCCGGTAAATTCAGCGCGCGGCATCGGCACGTCGGGAATAACGCGTGCCGAACGCGTGTTCATTTCTTCAATTGGATCTTCAACAATCGGCGCAAGCTTCGGACGTGCGGCTTCTTCGGCCGTGGCGAGCGGCAATTCGACACGGAATGTCGTACCCGAGCCAAGCTGGCTTTTCGCGGAGAGTTTTCCGCCGTGTTCCTGCACCAATTCGCGCGCGAGCGCGAGGCCGATGCCGAGGCCTTGGTGCTTGCGCGTGCTTGTGCCGTCGGCCTGGCGGAAACGATCGAAAATATACGGAAGATCCTTTTCGGATACGCCAATGCCGGTATCCGAAATTTCGACCACGGCGTTTCCGCCGTCGAGTTTCCACCGCGAGGCAATCGTGCCGCCGGGCGGCGTAAATTTAATCGCGTTGATCAAGATGTTCAGACACACTTTTTCCAGGCGGTTCGGATCGGCGAAGAGTTCCAGCTTTGCATCGCCGCTGGCGTCGATTTTCAATCCCTTCGCCAGAGCCAGATGGCGGATGGAATCGATCAGCGCCGGAAGCAGCACGCCGAGGTCGACGCGCTCCTTCTTCAGCGTGGCACGCTCATTTTCAAGACGCACGATTTCGAGCAGGTCATTAATCAATTTCAGCAGGCGCAGCGCATTCTGCTGCACCACGATGAGCGGCTCGTAGGCTTCGCGCGGCAGAGAATCGCGATGGCGCAGGATTTCGTCGAGCGGCGCGATGATCAGCGTCAGCGGCGTGCGCAGCTCGTGGCTGACGTTGGCGAAAAATTCGGATTTCAGACGGTCGAGCTCCGCCAATTCCTTGTTGCGTGTGTCCAGTTCGTGGCGCAGCCGGAATTCCTCGAAACGCGCGCGCGACGTGAAGTAGCTCGCCGTACCGCAAATGATGTCCGTGAAGAAGAGGAAGCTGACGTTGTTGAAGAGCAACTGCGGCTGCAGCGGCGTTGACGTATGAAGGAGGCACGCGCCGAGATAGCCCAGCAGTGTGATGGCGCAAACGATCAGGGTTTCGGCGAAGGTCCACGGCAGAAAAATCGCGACGCCGAGGATCGCAAGATTCAGGCCCGCATAATAAGGAGACATCGCGCCTTCGGTGATCAGGACCATGTAGCAGATCGACATCTGCACCACCGAGGCCCAGAGGATTCCCAGCAGGCTGACGATGCGGCGGCCAAATGCGGTGAAGCAGACGCCGAAAATCACCATCGTCAGCGCCACGCACGACAGGCGGGCATGCAGCAGGTCCCAGCGCAGTTTCGGATAGACGACGCTGTCGAGACCGACGCCGCTCAACGTGATCGCCACGACCAGTAGGCAGCTGATTTTCAGGTAACGAACGCGCACGTCCGAACTGGCTTCGTGATACGAATCCAAAATGCGCTGTGGGTCGATCACCCGGGCCATGGCTTGCCTCAGCTCTCGCCTTTGCGCACTTCGACGAACACATTGATGCCCGAAACATCGCAGCGCACGACGCCCGGCACCGGCGTCAGCGCCGCCATCTTCGCCTCATCGCGATAGATGAGATGCCATTCCATCAGATGCTCCATAAAGTGCCGCACCGGGTTGTTCTTATGGACGTTTGTACCTACGACCAAACCGCCAGGTGCCGCCCAGGTGTAAAAATGCGACATAAGGCGCTTACAGGTTCGGTCCGAAAGATAGTCGAAGAGTCCGGCGCAGTAAACCAAATCGAAGGAATTTGGCGGAAGCGTTTCTTTCAAGCCGGCGACTTCCTTCAACAGTTCGTCGACGGATTTGTGCATGAACGTGATTTTCGTGCCGCGCTTTACGCTCGCGATGGACTCTTTGATTTTTTTGTCAGCGTACGCGATCGTTTCTTCGTTGAAATCCATCAGCCGGAAATCGCAGTGCTCCGAAAGCGGGTCCTCACGCACAAACTGCTGGATCTCCGCCGCCGGGCCGCAGCCGATATTCATAATTTTCAGCGGCTCCGCACGATTCGCGACGCGCGCGGACTCCCTGTGCAGAATTTCGATCAGCATGTCGATGCGGTTGCGATGCGCGGCCGGCGCGCCCTGGCGAAGGCACCAAGTGTTCACCACTTTGGCATAGGTGCTCGATCCATCCAGCGGCGGAAAGAGCATCATGTTCACCATCTGGTAATCGCCGGCGTAACCGAGCGGCTTGGTGAAACTGCGGTGGACAAATGGTGAGCAGAGAATGAGCGGATGCAACTCGCGCCGCGAATACGAACGGTGCGCGTTACGCTCTTCTATTGCAAGGTTCTCCGCCTCGTATTCGAAATGCTGAAAGAGATCGGTAATTTTCGGCGCCAGCGGGCCTTCAACTTCTTCACAAAACGCGCGCTGCACTTCCAATCCCTGGTTTTCTTTCTGGTTCGCTGCGACTTCAATCTGCTCGAGCCAGCGATTTAAATCCGCCAGAAACCCGCGCAACCGGCCCACTGCAACCTGGAAGGCAGGACGTATGGTATTTGTCGCTTCCCACTGTTTGACGAAGCCCTGTACTTCTTCGCGCAAACCTTCGCCAGGCTTCAAACCTGCAAGATCTGACCAGTTATCAACGAGCGTCGCCGAAACAATCAGCATCAATCCGGTGGCGACAATGTTGCTGATCACAGCCCGTCCCGCGTACAGCGTGCGTTCGCCGCGCAGAATCTGCAGTTCCTGCAGCACCTCGCTCATCTGGATGATCGAGTATGGATTGTAGACTTCGAAAACAACGAGACTTCGCGTCACGTGTAAGACGGTACCGCGTCCTGAAAGTCCGCGGCTGTTGCGAAAAGCTATGAGACTGTCGATGCCACTGATGTCGCTCTGCACAAGGCGGCTCCGGTGAGGATTTGTACTTGCCTGTGTTATTTGTCCCCGTTAGTTAAATTGATTACTATGCAAACACAAGTCGAAGATGGCAATTTTGAAGCGTCTCAGCGCGAGCAGTTGGCGATGCTGAAGGAGCTGTTCGCTGAAGTCGCACACGAAACACGGAATATTCTTCAATCCATTTCAGGTTTCGTCGAATTGGAACTGGCGACGTGCCAGTCCGAAGCCTCGCGCCGCCGCCTCGCCAAAGCGCTCGAAGATTGTACGTTGGTCGGCGATCTTGTCGGAAGCATGCTGAAAATTTCGGCGGACGGGCCGGAATCCGGCGACCTGAATGACGCGATTCAGACAGTGCTTGAAATTTACAGGTATCGCACTCGCGCGGGCATCACGCTGAATTGGAAGCGCCGCCCGTTGCCTCCCGTTGCGATGCCCACGGCGTTTTTGCGCCTCGTTCTGGTGAACATCGTGAAGAACGCGGTTGAGGCGCTCGATGGCTGCGATCAACCGAACATTCTGGTTGAGACTTCGGAGACCAACGGCAATGTGCTGCTCGAAGTCTGGAATTCCGGACCGCATATCCCCGACGAAAGCATGAAGCAGATTTTTCACCGCTACTTCACCACCAAGGCCGCGACGGGCGGAACGGGCATCGGCCTCTCGGTCGCGCAACGTCTGTTGAACGAAGCCGGCGGAACGCTGTCGGCTCGAAACGTGCTGACCGGGGGGGTGACGTTCACGGCCCATATCCCGATTGTTCGAGCGGCGGTCGTGCCGGTTCCGCATGAAATGCCGCGCGCCGCGGTTCCGATCCGCCAGTTGAAGGGGCGGCGTGTGCTGGTGATTGACGACGACAGCGCCGTGCGCGATGTTCTACAACTGATGATCGTTGAGATGGGCGGCGGCGACGTTCACATTTGCGGTTCGGGCGACGAAGCGTTGAGCCACGTCGGTTCGGACGATCGCTTCGACGCGGTGCTGCTGGATCTGCGCATGAGCGGCCTTTCGGGGCAACAGGTGTTCGACATGCTCCCCGCCCCGCTCCGCGGCAAAGTCATTTTTATTTCGGGCGACACGCACACGCTAGTCAACACGCGCTACGAAGAAGCGGCGTTACAGCCGCGGCTTTTGAAGCCGCTCAACGCACGCCGGCTGTTTGACGCGATCGATTCAGTCTGCTGGCGTTCTGCGAACGGCGCATAAAATAGTCCGCGAAAGAAATTCCGTGATTCACGGGCGGTATTGGGCGTAGGCGCCTTCGCCGGAAGGGTGTCTTTCCTTTATGAAAGGCTCCCGCGCCGCCGAAGCGGTTCTTCCGCGCTCGCTTCTGGCCATTCTCTATGCGATCTCCGGATTCAGTTTTCTTGCGATCGAATCGATCTGGATCCGCACGTTGTCGTACCAGATGGGCGGCACCGCGTTTTCGTCGTCGGTGATCATCAGCGTTTTTTTCGCCAGCGCAGCGCTTGGAAATGGCTGGGCCGGCCGCCGGCTTCGCTTCACCCCGAACGCGCTCGCGTTTTACGGCCGCTGCGAAATCGCGTGTGCGCTTTTCGCAGCCGTGGCGTTTGCGGCGACGCCCTTGGCGGAATTTCTAACGCACGGCATCGACACGTCGGCAGTAAAGCACATCGCGTACGCGGCGAGTTTCGTCGCGCTGCCGTCGTTTTTCAGCGGCGCATCGTTTCCGTTTCTGTCGCAGGCGCTTGCGAATGCGGCGAACGAACGCGTGACTTCAGTCGGGCCGATTTACGCGGCGAATTTGATCGGCGCGGCGGCGGGATTGATTCTCGGCGGCGTCTGGCTGCCCGAAGTCGCAGGGTATCGCGTCGCGTTCTTTTTGCTGTGCGCCCTGCTGGCGCTCGCGGGATTCGCTGCCATCGCGGTCTCGCGAAAATTTACAGACCCGCCGGCGCCGAAATCGACTGAGAAAAACGCGGATGAGACAAAAGCACGCGGTGAAGTGCTGGGGGTCGCGATTTTGATTTCATCCGGCGTCTTGTCGATTCTGCTCGAAGTTCTGTGCATCACGTACGTGCTGCAATTCACGTCGCACTCGCGCTATTCGGTCAACGCGGCGCTGTTTGCTTTCATCGTCAATTTTGGAATCGGTTCGTTTCTAGCGGCGTTTTGGATGCGGAAAAAAATCGGCGTGGAACGGTTGCTTGCGGCGAGTCTGGCCGTCGCCGGATTCTCGTGCGCGGTGTATCCAGCGCTTCTACATGCGGCACTGCGTGCCGGATTCCCGCTCTACTCGCCGTATTCCGCGGGCTCTGTATTCGTGTTGATGCTGGCCACGAGCGTGCTTCTCGCGCCGCTGCTGGTTCCGGCGGGCCTCGTCTTTCCGCTGGCGTGGAATCTTGTCCGGCGCCGCGCGAGCCAGGGCGAAGCGTTGAGTTCCATCGTTGCCTGCAACAAAGCCGGCTCGGCACTGGGCGCGTTTGCCGGATCGTTCGTGCTCTTTCCGCTGTTCGGTTTGCCGAAATCGCTGGCGATTGCGGGCGTTGCGTACCTTGCGTTGTCGCTCGCGGCGGCGCTGCGTTTGAATAATCCTGCATCGCCTTTTCGCGGCCGACGATGGGTTCTGTCAGGCGCGGTTGCAAGCCTCGTGATCGCGGCCGTGATTTTTGCATGGGCTCCGGCGCCGGTCTCTATTCGCGAACCGAATAAAGTGGTCGCGGCGTACCAGGGCGCGGACGGCGTGGTCGCGGTGAGCGAGGACGCGCAGGGGTCGCGGCACATCGTCGTCAACAATTCGTACGTGCTGAATGGAACGGAGCGCGCGCTACGGTCGCAGAAGCAGGAGTGCTGGCTGCCGCTGGCGTTGTGCGCCGAACCCAAACGCGTGGCGTTCATCGGTATGGCGTCGGGAATTTCGGCGACGGCGGCGCTCGATTTTCCGATTGAGCATCTGGATGCGATCGAGCTGCTGCCCGAAGTCGTGAGCGCAGCGCACGATCATTTCGGAAAATGGAACGCGCGATTGTTCAGCGATCCGCGCGCCGCGATTCACATCAACGACGGCCGCTGCGTGATCCAGTCCTCGGCCGAAGCATACGATTTGATCGTCTGCGACCTGATGTTCAAGGAACACGAAGGCACGAGCAGTTTGTATTCGCGCGACTTTTTCAGTGCTGGGCGCGCAAAGTTGTCGACGCGCGGACGGTTTTGCCTTTGGCTGCCGCTGTATCAATTGGACCAGCAGCTCTCGGGCGTGGTGATCCGGACGTTTCTAGATGTGTTTCCCAACGCGATCGCGATTCGCGGGAATCTCGATCCGCTGCAGCCGACGATGGCGCTGATCGGGTCGGGCGAGCCGATCGATTTGTCGTCGGAATTTCTGACGCGACAACTTGAACGCGATGCGGTTCGCGCGCTGAACCCTGAGTGCGCATTTTTCCGTTCGGTCTCGAATTTCCGCCTGACGCTTCTGGGCGATTTGCGCGGCGCGAAAGCGGATTTTGAACACTACGCGCCGAATACGGACGACCTCCCCCTCTTTGCGTTTGAAGGCCCGCGCGTGATTCCGGACGGCGAAATGCTGCGCGGGTTTACGTTTTTGCGGTGGTTCGGGCAGCGTTTTTTGAAGCCCGAGTATCCGTCGTGCCGGTTGGGGTCGACGAATCCGGAGGAGTTGCTCGCCGGAATCCGTGCGGGGAACCATCTGTTTGCGGCGAGCGTTACGTCCGTCGAAATGCCGATGGATGCGGACAAGCAGATCGAACGCGCGCGGCAGACGATGGAGCATTTGCAGCTCGCCGTTAAACTTTCCCCGCTCGCGGACGTCAAACAGGACGATCTCGGCCACTGATTGTCTTGTCGCAAAGACGGAATTGATTGTCGCAATCTTCGCCGCCATTCTGCAGTAATCTCTATAGACCCCTCACCCCGCGTTCGGCTTCGCCTCACGTCGGCCCTCTCCCACAAGGGGAGAGGGGAACATTTAGGGAGATTTCGCGCGTGAAGATCAAACGAGTCCTCGCTTACCAGGTCGGCCTTCCGCTTCATGAGGGCGCATATCGCTGGTCGGGCGGAAAATCGGTCGAAGTTTTCGACAGCACGGTCGTGCAGATCGAAACGGACTGCGGTCTGCTGGGATTTGGCGAAATCTGCCCGCTAGGCCCGGCGTATCTGCCCTCCTACGCCAGCGGCGCGCGCGCTGGAATCCGCGAACTGGCGCCGCATCTGATCGGCGCCGATCCGCGCGAACTTTCGCGCATCAACCAGATCATGGATGCGGCGCTGAAGGGACACGCGTACGCGAAATCGGCGCTCGATATCGCGTGTTGGGACATTCTCGGAAAGGCCTCCGGGCTTCCGGTCTGTACGCTGCTGGGCGGACGCTACGGCGCGGATTACCCCCTGTATCGCGCCATTTCGCAGGACACGCCGGAGCGCATGACGCAGAATATTCGCGGTTACCAGGGCGAAGGTTACACAAGTTTTCAGCTGAAAGTTGGCGGCGTTGCGGACGTAGACATCGAACGCATTCGCCAGACGGCCAAGGCGATGCGGCCCGGCGACAAGCTGATCGCGGACGCGAACACGGGCTGGCTTGTGCATGATGCCAAGCGCGTGGTCAACGCCGTGCGCGACATCGATGTCTACATCGAACAGCCGTGTGTGTCGTACGAAGAATGTCTCGAGGTCCGGCGCAACACGCATCTTCCGTTCGTCATGGACGAATGCATTCACGATCTGCCGACGCTGATGCGGGCGATCCAGGAATCGGCGATGGACGTTGTGAATTTGAAAATCAGCAAACTCGGCGGGCTGACCAAGGCAAAGCAGGCGCGCGATCTGTGCGCGTCGATGGGCATTGCGATGACGCTTGAGGACACGTGGGGCGGAGATATCACGACTGCGGCGATCACGCATCTTGCGCACAGCACGCCGACGCCGTTTTTGTTTTCGAGCACAGACTTCAACAGTTACGTGACGGTGCAGACGGCCGACGGCGCGCCTCGAAAAAGCAAGGGCCGCATCGCGGCGTCGACGAACCCGGGACTGGGCATCGAACCGCGCAAAGAGGTGCTCGGCAAACCCGTGATCGAGTGATCGGACCGCCGCTTTTTTTCCAGAATTCGCGCAATAAAACAGCTTGGGCAACGTCCTATATTAGGGTTCGATTGTCTGCCCTGTTTCGAAGGAAAAAAGGCTGCACGTGTGCGTTGTTGGACAGAATTTATGGGTTATCTCCGATCCTCAAGTTCATCACGTGCAAAAGTTTTCAGGTTAAACGCTGTGTGGCTAAGAGCCCTTCTACTGCATCTTGTGCGTTCTTGGACAGCTCGATGTCATAGGTAAAATAGCCGAGGATATCGTTGTGCAGTTAGACTTCGAGACTTAAGTCGCGCTTATTCAGAACTCAGCGACCTCAACATGTGCAAAAGTTTTCAGCAAATGGATCATGCTTGGCAGCGGCTGTTCTGCCGATTGCTTGAATTTGATTTAGCTTGGACATGGAACACTATTTTAGGGTCAACGGCGGTTTGAATGTAACGCCCGAACAGAAGCGGCTTGCAATCTGGAGCGGACGACGCGACAGTACGTTTAAATGAGCGACTCCATCTTGAAACTGCCTGTGATTCCGGCGCTCGATGCCGACTCGGAATCTGCAGCGCGTGAACGGCAAAATTCGCTGACCAAACCGCCCGGAAGCCTGGGCCGGCTGGAAGAATTGGCGTTGCGACTCGCCGCGATGACCGGCAAGCCGCGGCCGACTGTCGCGCGCAAAGCGGTGATCATCATGGCCGCGGACCACGGCGTCGCGGCCGAAGGCGTGAGCGCGTTTCCGGCGGAAGTCACGCCGCAGATGGTCGGAAATTTTCTGGCAGGCGGCGCGGCGATCAATGTGCTCGCGAGACAGGCCGACGCGCGCGTGGTCGTGGTCGATATCGGCGTCGCCGCCGATCTTCCGGCGCGAAGCGGATTGATCTCGCGCAAGATTTCGCGCGGCACGGCGAACATGGCGGCCGGTCCGGCGATGACGCGCGAGCAGGCGATGCTAGCGATCCGGATTGGAATGGAGATCGCCACCGAACACATCGGCGAGGGACTGGACGTGCTCGCCACCGGAGACATGGGGATCGGAAACACGACGCCGTCGGCGGCGATCATCAGCGTGCTGACGGCGACGCCGATCGCCAAAGTGACCGGGCGCGGAACGGGCGTGGACGACGCGGGGCTCTCGCGAAAAGTGGCGGCGATTGAACGCGCGGTGGCACTCAATAAGCCCGATGCGCGCGATCCGCTCGATGTGCTCGCGAAAGTAGGGGGGCTGGAGATCGCGGGACTTGCCGGCGTGATGATCGCTGCGGCCGCGAAGCGTGTTCCGGTGGTGATCGATGGATTTATTTCGGGCGCGGCGGCGCTGGTTGCGGCGCGACTGGCGCCGGAGGTCAAAGGGTATCTGATCGCGTCGCACCAATCCGTGGAGATTGGCCATCGCGTGGTACTCGACCATATGGGCCTGCGTCCGATGTTCGATTTGGGTTTGCGGCTCGGCGAGGGATCGGGCGCGGTGCTCGCCTTTCATCTACTCGAGGCCGCGACGCGGATTCAGAACGAAATGGCGACCTTCGGCGAAGCGGGAGTGAGCAACAAATCGTGAATTCGCTACGACTCGCGTTCTCGTTTCTCACCGTGCTGCCGGTCGCGCCGACGGAATACAAGAGCGGCGATCTCGGGCGAGCGGCGATCTGGTTTTCGCTGATTGGATTGGCGGTGGGAATCGTCCTGGTCGGCGCGCACATGTACATCGCGCCGCTGTTCCCGCCGACACTCGGAGCGGCAATCGTGGTCGCGCTGTGGGTTTTTGTGACCGGCGGATTGCATCTGGACGGCCTGGGCGACTGCTGCGACGGACTCTTTTGCGTCGCATCGCGCGAGAAGCGTTTGGAAATCATGCGCGACCCGCGACTCGGCGCATTCGGACAGATGGGCATAACGGTGTTTCTGATTTTAAAAGTGCTCGCCGTTGGAGCGTTGCGCGAAAATCCGCTCGAGATGGTTCCTCTCAGCGAAAGTATGTTCGCGCTGCTGTTCGCTCCCGCGCTGGCGCGCTGGCTGATCCTGGTTGTGGCCTCGCAGCCACCGGCGCGAAGCGGCGGAATGGCGGCGGACTTTTCGGCCGGATTGACACGCTGGCGGCTGATCGCTGCGGCGATTCTGCCCTGCGCGATGCTCGCGATCGGGGGACGGCGCGCGATTCTCGCTGCGCTGCTGGCGGGACTGACCACGCTTGGCGTGATCCCACTGGCGAAAAAACGAATCGGCGGCGTGACCGGCGACGTTTACGGATTTGCGGGAGAATTGGCGGAGTTGTGCGTGCTGCTGGTGTTCGCGGCGAGGATCGCGCCATGATGCCGCCGCTTCCGATTCCGTTCCGGCTCGGGACAACGTCGTACATCATTCCCGATGAGATTCTGCCGAACGCGCGGTTTCTCGCGGACAAAGTTCAGGACATTGAATTGATTCTGTTCGAGGTCGACGACGGCCCGAACAATATTCCAGGCGAAGACGTGATCCGCGAACTCAACGTCATCGCGAAAGCCGAGGACCTGACATACACCGTCCATCTCCCGCTCGATTTAAAACTCGGCGCGAACGGTGACGAGTCCCACGTGTCGCTGCTGAAAGCGCGGAAGGTGATTGAGCGCACGCGAGCGCTCGACCCATGGGCGTACGTGCTGCATCTGGACGGAAAGGAATTGCGGCAGCAGCGGACTGCGGCGGACTACACGCGCTGGCAGGAGCAATGCGTGCGCGCACTGGACATCGTGAGCGCGTGGAGCGGCTCGCTGGAACGCCTCGCGGTGGAAAACCTTGAAACATATCCGCCGGATTTTGTGCAGCCGGTATTGGAGCGCATCGGAATCAGCCGCTGCTTTGACGTCGGGCATCTGTGGCTCGACGGCCACGATCCGCTGCCGTGGATGGAAAAATACCTGCCGCGAACGCGCGTCATTCATCTGCATGGCCTGGCGAAGCGCGATCACAAATCGATCGCGCACATGCGGCCGGAGCAGTTGGATCCGGTGATCGACATTCTGCTGCGCGAAAATTATTCGGGTGTACTGACGCTGGAAATTTTCAACGAAGCGGATTTCATGTCGTCGAAAAAAGCATTGGTTGAATCCCTGGAGCGACTATGCCGAAACGCATGACGCTGATTCTTGGCGGAGCGCGCAGCGGAAAGAGTTCGCACGCGCAGAAAATCGCCGCGGAACATGGCCAGTCCGTGTTGTATGTCGCTACGGCGGAAGCGCGCGACAAAGAAATGGCCGCACGCATCGCAGCGCACCGCGCCGAGCGTCCGGCGAACTGGCGGACACTCGAGGCGCCGCTGGACGTCGGCGCCGCGATCCAAAAAAATATCGGCGCGGCCGGCGTGGTCCTGATCGACTGCCTGACGCTGCTTGCGAGCAATGTGATTGCGCCGATGCCCGAGAATGTGAGCTTCGAGAACGCCGAGCATGCGTTGATGGAAGAAATCGATGGGCTGATGGCAGCGTATTCGGATTCCGCGGCGCATTGGATTTTGATCTCGAACGAAGTGGGGCTCGGGTTGGTGCCGCCCTACCCCCTCGGCCGGCGTTATCGCGACGCGCTCGGCCGCGCTAATCAGCATCTCGCCCAATCCGCGGACGAAGTGCTGTTCATGGTCGCGGGATTGGCAATGACATTGAAGTCGTGACTATGCGATCGTCACTTCCTTGCAGAGGTAAACGTCCTGGACTGCATTCAATAGAGCGATTCCATCGCGGCGCGGTTTCTGAAACGCTTTTCGGCCGCTGATCAATCCGGTGCCGCCGGCGCGCTTGTTAATCACCGCCGTCACGGTCGCTTCGGCGAGATCGTTTTTTCCCGACGCGCCGCCGGAATTGATCAAGCCCGCCCGGCCCATGTAACAGTTTGCAACCTGGTAACGGGTCAGGTCGATCGGATTGGGCGAGGTCAACTCGTCGTAAACTTTGCTGGAGGTTTTTCCAAATTTCAATGCGGTGTAGCCGCCGTTGTTCTCGGGAAGTTTCTGCTTAATGATGTCGGCTTCGAGAGTCACTCCGAGATGATTGGCCTGGCCGGTGAGATCGGCCGAGAGATGGTAATCGACGCCGTCTTTCACGAACGCTGCGTTGCGCAGGTAACACCAGAGCACCGTGAACATACCCAGTTCGTGAGCGGCATTGAATGCGTCGCGCACTTCCTGAAGCTGCCTCCGCGATTCGGGGGTGCCCCAATAAATGGTCGCGCCAACTGCGACGCATCCCATCTCAAAGGCTTGACGCGTAGTGGCGAACATCGTCTGATCGTGAATGTTGGGGTACGAGAGCAACTCATTATGATTGAGTTTCAGCATGAACGGAATCTTATGCGCGTACCGGCGCGCGACGGAGCCGAGCACCCCCGCGGTGCTGGCCACGGCGTTACATCCGCCTTCGATCGCCAATTCGACAATCGCCGCCGGGTCAAAGTAATCGGGATTGGGCGCAAACGAAGCTCCGGCCGAGTGCTCAATTCCCTGATCGACGGGAAGAATGCTGAGATACCCGGTTCCGCCGAGACGGCCGTGCCCGAACATGGACGCGAGATTTCGCAGGACCGCCGGCTTGCGATCGGTTTGCGAAACTACGCGATCGATAAAATCGGGTCCGGGAAGATGAAGGCGATCCTTCGAAATCGTTTTGCAAGTATGGCCCAACAACCCTTCATGTTCCGCTAGGTGGGTCTGAATTTCTCGCAACATAGTCGAGCCCTCAAGAATAGTTTTGGAAAACGACGCGTCTCCGAGCGAATCGGGAATCGCCAGCCAACGAATTCGATGATAGTCACAAGTCTGTGCGAGTCAGTTAAAATCGGCGTTAAACCGGATGTAACGCTTCAGAAATGCGAGGCCCCGACAAATTCTCATTTCAAAATCACGGATTATTGCTTCTTAGTTGCAGTGGTCGCACCAGGCGTTTCGACCGCCTTTATTTCTCTGTCTGACGCTACGGACACGGCGGGCTGCGGAGTCGCGGCATCGAGGGAAAGATTCACGCGCAGGACATTCACCCGCGGCTCACCGAAGAGACCCAGGTCCGGGCCTTCAGTGATTTGGTCCACGAGCGCCCGCACTTTTTCTTCACTCATACCCCGGGCCTTAGCGACACGCGCGATTTGCAGCTTCGCATTCTCTGGAGAAATATGGGGGTCCAGGCCGCTGGCCGACGACGTCACCGCATCGCAGGGAATCTTGACGTCCGCCGGGAGATTGTTCTCCTTGCGGTAATCTTCGACGTGCTGTTTGACAGAGTCCATCAGCTTTTGCGAAGTCGGCCCGAGATTGGTGCCGCTGGAATTCGCGGCGTCATAGCCTGTTCCCGCCGCGGACGGACGCGGATGAAAATATTTTGCCTCGGCAAAATTCTGCGCCAGCAGATCCGAGCCAATGACCGTTCCATTCCGAACAACGAGCGAACCATTGGCCTTGGCCGGAAACACAGCTTGCGAAATCCCCCAGACCGCCACGGGATACAAGCCACAGAGGATGAACGTCAGGACAAGCATGGCGCCGATGGATGTCAGGGTTTCACGCAACAGGGTTTTCATATTCAGGCTCCTTTTCCGGCCATGCCGATTCCGACGATGATGACATCAATGATCTTAATTCCGACGAACGGCGCGATGATGCCGCCGACGCCGTACATCAGGAGATTTCGACGCAAGAGCGCGATGGCGCTCGTGGGCCGGACCTGCACGCCGCGTAGCGCGAGTGGAATCAGAGCAATGATGATCAGCGCGTTAAAAATGACAGCTGAGAGAATGGCGCTCTGCGGCGTGGCGAGGCCCATGATGTTGAGCGGCGCGATCTGCGGAAATGTTCCGATCAACATCGCCGGGATGATGGCAAAGTATTTGGCGACGTCGTTGGCCACGCTGAATGTCGTCAGCGCGCCGCGCGTGATCAGCATTTGCTTGCCGATCTCAACAATTTCGATCAGTTTGGTTGGATTGGAATCCAGATCCACCATGTTTCCGGCTTCTTTGGCCGCCTGCGTTCCGGTATTCATCGCCACGCCGACGTCAGCCTGTGCGAGCGCCGGCGCATCGTTGGTGCCGTCTCCGGTCATCGCGACGAGTTTTCCGCCCGCTTGCTCCTTTCGAATCAGCGCCAATTTATCTTCGGGAGTGGCCTGGGCCAGAAAATCATCGACGCCGGCTTCCGCGGCAATTGCAGTCGCCGTGAGCGGATTATCGCCGGTGATCATCACGGTCTTGATTCCCATCGCGCGCAGGCGCTTGAACCGTTCGGTCAAACCGCCTTTGACGATGTCCTTGAGATAAATGACGCCTTTCACCGCCGGGCCGTCTGAAACTACGAGCGGCGTGCCGCCGGCCTTGGAGACTTTCTCGATCGCGCTTTTCACTTCGGGGGGATAGGCGCTTCCGACGAATTTCTCGACAGATTCCGCGGCGCCTTTGCGAATCTGGCTGCCGTTCCAATCGACGCCGCTCATGCGTGTTTGCGCGGTGAAGGGGACAAACTTGGCATCGGGATGCTCGCTTAATGTCCGCGCGCGAATTCCGAATTGTTTGGCCAGCACTACAATGCTGCGGCCTTCGGGTGTTTCATCCGCGAGCGATGCCAGTTGCGCGGAATCCGCCAGTTGTTCTTTGCTTACGCCGGGCGCGGGAATGAATTCGTGCGCCTGTCGGTTTCCCAACGTGATCGTGCCCGTTTTGTCGAGCAGCAACACGTCGACGTCGCCCGCGGCTTCCACGGCGCGGCCGCTCATTGCGAGCACGTTGGCCTGAATCAGCCTGTCGATCCCCGCGATGCCAATGGCGCTCAACAGTCCGCCGATGGTGGTTGGAATGAGACAGACCAGGAGCGCAATCAATACGCTGACCGAGAAATCCACGTTCGAATAATCGCCGAGCGGCTTGAGTGTGATGATCACGATCAGGAAGATGATTGTCATCGCAGAGAGCAGGATCGTCAGCGCAATTTCATTCGGCGTTTTCTGACGCGATGCGCCTTCGACGAGTCCGATCATGCGGTCGAGGAAACTCTCGCCCGGATTAGCCGTGACGCGCACCTTGATCTGGTCGGAGAGCACGCGTGTGCCCCCGGTCACGGCACTGCGATCGCCGCCGGATTCACGTATGACGGGCGCCGATTCTCCGGTGATCGCCGACTCATCGACCGTCGCAAGCCCTTCCACGATTTCGCCGTCGGCCGGAATGAATTCTCCGGCGGAGACCACGACGATATCCCCGCGGCGAAGCGATTCCGCCGAAGTTTTGGTGATCGTTCCGTCAACGAGTTGATTCGCCAGCACTTTCGTGCGGGACTGCCGCAGCGCGGCCGCTTGCGCCTTGCCTCGGCCCTCAGCCATGGCTTCGGCAAAATTCGCAAACAACACTGTGAACCACAGCCAGAGTGAGATCTGCAGAACGAACGCGAATTCGCCTCCCGCATGATGGCCCGCGATCACATCGATAGTGGTGATGGCGGCGCCAATTTCGGTGACGAGCATCACGGGATTTTTGACCATCGTGAGCGGATTCAATTTTTTAAACGATTCGACCAGCGCCTGGGAGATGATGGCTTTATCGAAAAGTGGATGTGCTTTGTGTGCCATGTCCGTCCTCTCAATCTTTCGTTCACTGACTTTTGAAAAACGTCCTTTAGAACAATGTTTTCGAGCCGTGCATGATGAAATGTTCGACAATCGGCCCCAAAGCGAGCGCAGGCAGGAACGTCAGCGCGCCGACAATTATTATGGTTCCAGTCAGCAGCAGGACAAAGGTTGGGCCTGCAACGGGGAAGCTTCCGACGTTCTCGGGGATCCGCTTCTTGCGCGCCATGTTTCCGGCCAGCGCCAGAACGGGAATGATCATGAAGAATCGTCCGATCAGCATCGCGAACGCAAGCGTGGTGTCGTATCCCGGAGCGTTTGCGGTCAGGCCGGCAAACGCGCTGCCGTTGTTTCCTGTACCCGACGTGTATGCGTACAGGATCTCGCTGAGACCATGAGGCCCCGAGTTATTCAACCCTGCCTTGCCCCACTCGGTGCTCGCGGACCAAGCCGTGAAGATGAGGATGCTGAAGGCCATGGCCAGGATCGCCAGCGAAGCGACTTTGACGTCGTACGACTCGATTTTTTTGCCAAGATATTCCGGCGTTCTTCCAATCATGAGGCCGGATATGAAGATCGTCACGACGATGAACACCAGAATGCCATAAAGGCCCGCGCCGACGCCGCCGAACACTACTTCACCCAGTTGAATATTGATGAGCGGAACGAGACCGCCCAACGGAGTGAATGAATCGTGCATCGAATTGACCGCACCGCACGAGGCACCCGTGGTAATGGTCGCGAACAGAGCCGAGTTGAAAATTCCGAAGCGGACTTCCTTGCCCTCCATATTTCCGCTGGCGGCATCAATACCGAACTCCTGAAAACGCGGATTTCCGGCGGCTTCGTAGTGCCAGCAGACGAGCACGCCAGCCAGGAACAAGGTCAACATTGCGGCCCAGACGGCCCAGCCGTGCGCCTGCTTGCCAACTGTCTTGCCTAAATACCACGTCAGCGCGCTCGGTATCAGAAAGATGCTCAGCATCTGAATGAAGTTTGAAAACGGCGTCGGGTTCTCGTACGGATGCGATGCATTGGCGTTGACATAGCCGCCGCCGTTTGTGCCAAGCATCTTGATGGCCACCTGAGAAGCCATTGGACCTTGTACAATGGATTGCGTGTCGACAGTCTGGTCTTCCATGACCGTCTGCTCTTCCATGACGGGCTCGCCTTTGTCGTTCTTGACGACTTCGCCTTTCTCGTCCTTCTTCTGAACGAGTTGCTTTACCTCTTCACCCTTCTCATTTTTCCTGGCTACCTGGATCTTGTACGGCTCCATCGATTTCGCCGAATCGTACGGCTTAAAATTTTGAATCATTCCCTGCGACACCAAGAACACCGCGTAAACGATGCACGCAGGAAGCAGCAGATAGAGATTGAGACGGACCAGATCTGCCCAGAAATTGCCGATGGTCTTTGCACCGTGCCGGGCGATGCCGCGCACGATTACCGCCGCGATGGCGATGCCAACCGCAGCGGATAGAAAATTGTGAACAGTGAGCGCGACCATTTGTGACAAATACGACATGGTCGACTCACCGCCGTAGCTTTGCCAATTTGTGTTGGTAGTGAAACTCGCCGCAGTATTAAACGACAGGTGATCGCCGACATCGGGAAGCCCCTGCGGGTTTAATGGCAGTACGCTTTGGCAGCGCAGGATGGCATAAGTAAAAAACATGGAGACGGCGCTGAAGATCAGCATCGAAACGGAATACTGCTTCCAATCCTGTTCCTGCAGCGGATCAACGCGTAATATGCGGTAGATCAGACGCTCGATCGGCTTCACGACGGGGTCGAGAAACGTCTTTCCCGCCGCGTCCAGAACCGCGACCAGGAAAAGCCCCATCGGCTTGGTCAGCACGAAAAGGCAGGCTACGAAAATGACGAGTTGCATCCATCCAGCGGCGTTCATGCGCGCACTCCGATCTCAAAGACATTGTGCTGCCGTGTCGGCAAACATCCGACACGTCTCACATCAAAACTTTTCCGGCCGAATCATCGTCCAGAACAAATAAATCAGCACAAAAACGCTGACGATCAATACGAATGTATTCCCCATGATTTAGAGCCTTTCACATGCATAGGTGTAGAGGATGCACAGAACAAAGAATGCAATCGTTGCAACGATGAAAATGACGTCCATCATTGTCGTTTCCCTTTCCCAGCGAACCCATTCGACCCAGTCCGCAGCGTGCACGTCCGGCAACACAGCGGAATCCCATCGCGCACATGGTGTTTCTCCGAGGCGTTGCAGTCAGCGTTGAGAACTGCTTCCTGAAATTGCGCCCCTCTCGTCTGACGGTAACTATACTCAGTCGAGTATTGCCTCGTTGTTAATTGCAATCGCGAAGGCGTTAGAAATTCATTAAGACGTTTTTCTGGGTACACGAACCGTTCTTCAGAGCGAAAGCGATGACCATCAAATCGAAGATGATGTTTAGCTGATGGACTGAAAATAAGACTTTGTTCAGATGTCGCGCCGCGCAATTAAAGATGAGGCCCATTCGCCTCAGCAACTCTTTCAAATGCGAGCGATTTTAAAAAGCGTCGTGAACGGATTTTCCGAATCCAGCATCTAATTTCCACCATCTGCGATTCCCAGTAACGTGAAAGGTCTCTGCTCGCAGGCGGCATACTCATTGAGATCAACGGAATTCCACGGCTGAAATACTGAAGAGTTCGCAAGCCACGTGGTCATCTAAGTCCTAATATTTGTCGTATGTCATTTCGGCCCTTCGATGTCGAATACTCTGTGGCCAAGATTCACTTCGGGAGGATATCGATAATAATTGAAACAGGCTGCTCGGGCATCAGTTAAAATTGTCGCATCGCATTACCCACCATCACTTGAATTTCCTCGCGGGAATCCTCGCCCTGACGCACAAACCGGCGAGGAAATACGCAAAACATCCATTCCTTGAATTGGCAAAGTCGTTGCGCTCTCCCCGCGCGAAATAGTCAAACATGACAAAGCATGGGGACGAGAAATTTATGCCCGAACACACAAGTCAAGAATGCTGCGCCTCCGAAGATTCATGCAAGGGGTTGAAGCTGACTCGGCGCACCTTCTTTGGCGGTTTGAGTGTCGCCGGTTTGGCGACGCTGGTTCCAGGCTGCGGTTCGGAGACCACGCGCGCGGCGGATAAGCCCGCGGCCGCTCCCGAAAAGCCTTCGGTTGCGAGCGAAGATCTGGTCGAGCTATCACTGACCGTCAACAAAAACGCCCACACGTTGAAACTCGATCCGCGTGTCACGCTGCTCGACCTTCTTCGCGAGAATTTGAATCTGCCGGGAACAAAAAAGGGCTGCGATCACGGCCAGTGCGGCGCTTGCACAGTGCTGGTCAACGGTCGTACCACCAATGCCTGTCTGACTCTGGCCGTGCTTCATCCAAACGCCGAGATCGCTACTATCGAAGGCGTGGCCAACGGCCTGGAACTGCATCCCGTTCAGGCAGCCTTCTTGAAGCACGACGCGTTTCAATGCGGCTATTGCACGCCCGGCCAGATCATGTCCGCGGTCAGCCTTGTTTCAAAAGGTCAGAAAAGCTCAGCCGACGAAATTCGCGAATACATGAGCGGCAACATCTGCCGTTGCGGCGCGTACACAAACATTCTGGCGGCGGTCCTGGAAGCCCAGGACGGCGAAAAAGTAAAGAAGGAGAAGACAGCATGAAGCCATTCAAATTCATGCGAGCGGCAAAGGCGGACGACGCTGTGGCTGCCGCACTCTCGCTTCCCACCGGATCGTTTATCGCGGGCGGCACCACGCTTGTTGACCTCATGAAAGAAAAGGTAATGTCGCCCGAGCTGCTCGTTGACATCAATGCGCTGCCGTTTGCAAAGATTGAAGAGAGCGGTAAGTCGGTGCGCATTGGCGCCATGGCGCGCAACAGCGATCTGGCCGAACACCCGTTAATTCGTGAGCGTTATCCCATGCTTTCCGAAGCTTTGCTTTCGGGCGCATCGCAGCAGATTCGCAATACCGCAACCGTGGGCGGAAATCTTTTGCAGCGTACGCGCTGCTACTACTTCCGCGATCCGGCGGCGCCCTGCAACAAACGCCAATCCGGCTCAGGATGCGGTGCGATGGAGGGTTTCAACCGGATCCATGCAGTTCTGGGCGGCAGCTCCAGTTGCATCGCCACTCATCCGTCCGACATGTGTGTCGCCATGGCGGCTCTCGACGCGACCATTCACATTCAGGGAAAGAATAGTGAACGCTCCGTACCCATCACCGATTTTTACAAGCTCCCCGGTGATTCACCGGATCGCGAAACGGTCCTGGATCCCGGTGACCTGATTGTCGCGGTCGAATTGCCCGAAATTCCCTACGCCAAAAAGTCGCGTTATCTCAAGGTCCGAGATCGCGCGTCGTACGAATTCGCGCTCTCGTCCGCCGCCGTAGCGTTGGACGTCAAGGACAACCATATTCAAGCCGCGCGAATTGCATTGGGCGGCGTTGCAACGATTCCCTGGCGCGCGCGCGAGGCGGAAAAGGCGCTGCTCAGTGCGACGCCGGACCTTGAAAGTTTTCAAAAAGCCGCTGAAGCCGAAATGAAGAGCGCAACACCGCATCAATTCAATGCGTTCAAGATCGACTTGGCGAAGCGGACCCTGGTTCGAGCCCTAACTGAGACTTGGAGGCAGGCATGAGCGAAACGATCGTCGGCAAGCCCATCGATCGAGCGGACGGACGCCTTAAACTCACCGGACAGGCGCGTTATGCGGCGGAGAATTCCCCGCCAAACCTCGCGCATGCCATGGTGGTTTCGAGCACGATTTCGAAGGGTCGTATCAAGGATATCGACTCCGCCGCTGCGGAAGCCTCGCCCGGAGTCGTTGCGGTGCTCACGCACAAAAATGCACCGCGTCTCAAAGAATCGAAGCCTGATCACAAGGGCGGAAGTATGCCGGGCGAAAACTGGCTTCCGCTTCAGGATGACAAAATTCACTACGACGGGCAATACGTGGCGCTGGTCGTTGCGGATACGCTTGAACACGCGATCGCCGCATCCGAGCGAATGAAAATGAATTATGAAGAAGCGGCCGGTGTCTTCGACATTGAATCCGTTCGCAGTGAACCTCAAAAACCCAAGAGCTTTTTCGGCAAGCCGTTGCAGAAAAAGCGCGGCGATGCCGAGGCCGCTCTGAAGAATGTCGCCGTCAGCATCGATGCCACGTATGTAACGCCCGTGCAAAACCACTGCGCGATGGAACCCTCCGCAACAGTGGCGCAATGGGAAGGCGAAAATCTGACGCTCTACGATTCCACGCAGGGCGTCATGAGCACGCGAAAAGTGATCGCCGAAGTGCTGGGCATTCCGCTCGAAAATGTCCGAGTCCTCTGCCCGTACACGGGCGGCGGATTTGGTAGCAAAGGCTTCTGCTGGCCGCATACCATGCTGGCCGCTATGGGCGCGAAAGTCGCCAAACGTCCGGTGAAACTCAATCTGCGCCGCCAGCAGACATTTCTCTCGATCGGCCACCGCGAGAAAACGGTTCAGCGCCTGGTGCTTGGAGCGGACAAGTCGGGGAAACTGCAGGCGCTCAAACACGAGAACCTCACGAGCACGTCCACTCAGACTGAATTCATCGAGCCCACCGGAATTCCCACAAGCGTTTTGTATGCGCGTAATTGATCAGACGCAGTTCAAGCGGATCGAGCTTGAGCGCGTGGGCCAGTTCATCCATAGCGCATTCCTGCGCATAGGATCCGGGACATTCGCCCGGGGCGCGCATGGGTGTGGGTGAACCGACATCGAGAACGTGCAGGTTCTGCTCGATGTTGACGTTGTCGCACCCGAAGTGAATCCTGAAGACAAGAAGCCGTGGTCGAGCAAGCGTCTCAAAGAGTGCTACGTCCAGGCGTCCGAAAAATTTGGCTGGAAGAAGCGTACGCCCGAACCGGGTTCAATGCGCGACGGACAATTTCAGCTGGGCTGGGGCATGGCGACCGCGGCGTATCCCGCCAATCGCGCGCATGCCTCGGCCCGCGCGCGACTTTATCCCGACGGCAGCGTGACGGTATTCAGCGCCACCCAGGATATCGGTACGGGCACGTACACGATCATGGCGCAAATCGCAGCCGACGCCCTCGGCCTGCCCGCCAACCGCGTTCATTTTGAATTGGGAGACAGCCGGTTCCCGGCGGCACCGGTATCCGGCGGATCGCAAACTGCGGCAAGTGTCGGCGCCGCGGTCCAGAAGGCTGCGACCGAATTGCGAAACGTACTGATTAAAAAGTCAGTCGATGCGGCAGCCTCTCCGTTGCATGGAAAACCTATGGATCAAATCGGTTTTGAAAACGGCCGCGTCTTTCTTCGAGATCAGCGCGATGGGCGACAATGCGCGGCCGCTCGTGAGCGTCGCATCGCACCTGGGCTGGGAAATCAGCGTCTTCGACAAGCACGAAGCTGCATTCCATGCCGGAAAATTTTCGCACAACGTATGCATTCACGAAGTCAACTCCGGCGAATTACCGTCCACTCTCATCGTTCGATGAGCAGACCGTCGCTCTTGTGATGAGCCACAATTACGCCGATGACATTGAATACACGCGATCACTTCTGAAATCTTCGCTTCGGTACGTCGGGCTCCTCGGTTCCAAAAGGCGCAGCCAACAAATTATCGAGGATATTCAAGATGTGCCCGCGGAATGCATGGCGAAGCTCTTTGCGCCGGTGGGTCTGGATATCGGCGCCGCCGGTCCGCAGGAAATCGCCGTCTCCATCGTTGCCGAAATCATGGCCGTCTTGCGTGGCCGAAGCGGCGGCCATTTGAAATCTATCGCGACGTTGATTCGCGCAATCATTCGTACTGCGCAGAGTGTCCACTGCGGTCCGCTGCTGGTTGTCCTGGGCGCCAATGCCCAGCAAGTTCAGATCGAAGTCGACGACGTCGTACGCTCCGACGACGCGCGATACGCGGATCACTCCGAGATCGGGGTCGACGCGGACTTCGACAAAAACGGCGCCGAATGAATAGAATGAATGCTTTTCCTGATCGAAGTTTGCCGCATCAAGCTTTTGGACTTCCGGATTTTCGGATTTGTCGCCGGCCTTGTCGGAAGCGATATGGCTGCTGGCTTCCACTTCGATCTGCTGAACGCCCTCTCGCCGGAGGATGTCGCTAAAGCTTTCGCCAGCAAGCGCCGAAGATGATTAAATGGATCGCAGGCTTGATGCATTCGATGAAAACATGAAGCTCTGCCTGGGCCTCGTGAAATATCAGCCAGCGATTTTTGCCGTCGCGTTGAGCGGCTTGGATGTCGCGCTCAGCCGCAAGCCGCAGCGATGCGGAAAAGGACTCGAAACGATCACCGACGTTTTGCCCCGAATGTCCCTCAACCCGATACACGGTGGCAAGAACCGGGGATTGGCGGCGCTTCAATTGCGCCGCAAGCGATGCGAAGGTTGCATTCTTGCAATCCACGCGCTCGAACAGGACACTCAGCGTTCCTTTGCAGCCTGATCCCCAGCCGAAGAATGTGTCTTCGGGCGAGCCCGTTTCAAAAATTTTTGTGCACGATCCGTTTTCGGTCCATTGAAACGCGTTGTCGCGAATGTCCGCTTCCAGGCATCCCGCTGTAAGGCCACCCATTACTGCACCGTCGGCCATGACGAGCATGCGCGCGCCGGGTTTGCGGTAGCTCGACCCATCGACGTGAACGAGGGTGGCGAGCGCCGCCGGTGTGGTTGAACGCTGCAATGCCGCGAGGATTTTCTGCAATTCGGTCATGCGCCCACCAATAGTTTGTCGAGCGTAATGGGAAGTTCACGAATGCGTTTTCCGGTTGCGTGGAAAACGGCGTTCGCGATCGCGGCGGAAATCCCGGTGATGCCGATTTCGCCAATGCCGCGCGCGCCCGACGAATTGAACAGAAAATCAGGTTCGTCGAGGAGAATGACGTCAATGTCAGGGACATCGGCGTTTACAGGGACAAGGTAGTCCGCGAGATTTCTCGTTACCACGCGGCCGTTTTTCGGATCGCGAACTGTATGTTCGAGCAGAGCCATGCCGATGCCCATGACAATGCCGCCCACGGCCTGGCTGCGCGCCGTTTTTTGGTTCAAGACGCCGCTACTGAGACTCACCGTGAACCCGCAAACGTCCTTCACTAGCGCTCCGTCCGGGAACATCGGGATCGTGATTCTCGCAGCTGGTGCGTCGTCTCGAATGGGAAGTCCCAAGCAACTGCTGCCACTGTGGGGTACGCTGAGGAGGCCGAATGGATTCTCAACCCGAACTGGGCTGAGGGAAAACACACTTCCATTCAAACCGGTGTGAAGAACTTGCTCGAGCGTGAGCCAAAGCTTGACGCCATCATTCTATTGACCTGCGATCAGCCGTATGTAGATGAGTCTCTGCTGACAGCACTGATCGAAACCTGGCGCCGGACTTCGGCGAAGATTGTTGCGTCACAATACGCTCGCACCGCTGGAATCCCCGCGCTCTTCAATCGATCGATGTGCTCGAAATTACTGAGACTCACTGCGCCGAGCGGAAAGCGCTTGATTGAGGCGCACGCCGCCGAATGCGCGTTCGTACCTTTTCCAAGAGGGAGCGTGGACGTCGACACGCCTGAGAACTATGTGACGTTAATGAGGTCGCGCGACGGACGCGTTGCAACTCACGACTGAGGCGCCTTTCATCCATACTAAAACGTTTGGCGAAAGCGTTTTGTCGCGACAATTTCTCGACATTTTTCTTTGCCGTTGCAAGGTCAACATTAAGGCGAGTTTACGCGATTAGAAAACGCTGATCTTTTTTGTCATGTGCGCATTTTCGAGCCTTTTCCGCTGTATCGGACTTCAAGAAGGACAATCGCCACCATTTACCTCTTTCAGTGCGATTCAAGCATGCTTTTTGCCCTTCCTTGCCGTGGGAGGAGTGTGCGAGGCATTCCAATACTTAAGCTGTGTCGCATTTGCAAAGGTGAAAACACACGTGCGGGTTCGACATCTCCAATTTGGCAACGATTTCTCTGTCGCCTTCGGCAATTCCAAATCCCAATGCGCCACGATGGTGATCGCGCCCGGGAAATCCGAGGGTGGGCCGGACAATTCCCATCACGGCAGCGACCAATGGCTTTACGTGGTGTCGGGAACAGGCGAGGCGATTGTAAATGGAAAGCGCCACGAATTACGCACAGGTTCGCTGCTGCTCATCGAACGGGGTGAGAAGCACGAAATCAAAAACACCGGTCGCACAAAATTGAAGACTATCAACTTCTACGTGCCCCCGGCATTTACCAAAGACGGAGGCGTTCGGTCGGCCGGAAAGCCCGGCGAATAGACACGAAGGAAGCTTAACGATGAAGCCCACCAACGATGGAACATCCCGGCGCGATTCATGAAAAACACGGCAATCCTCGCGGCGGGAACGGCAGCGGCTGGTTTTGTGACCGCGCGCGTCATGGCCGGCGAGAAAGAGAAAAAGGGGAACAATACGATGAATACTGCGGACATTCTTGTGGAGCGGCTCATCGCGTGGGACGTCAACGTCGTCTTCGGCCTGATTGGCGACGGCATTAACCATATCACTGAAGCGCTGCGAAAGCGGAAAGATAAAATCCGCCTCGTCACCGTTCGCCACGAAGAAGCGGCCGCGTTCATGGCCAGCGGCTACGCAAAACTCACCGGAAAGCTCGGCGTTTGCATGGGCACCACCGGTCCCGGCGCCGTGCATCTGATGAATGGAATTTACGACGCTGCAATGGAAGGCGCGCCGGTCATCGCGTTGACCGGATTCGTGAACCACGATCTTGTCGGCACTTCGTTTACGCAGGAAGTCGACACTGTCGCGTTGATGAAAGATGCCACCGTCTTCAACAAAATGATCACGGGCCCTCGCCATGCACAAACCATCGTCGACCTCGCGTGCCGCACGGCGCTGTCCATTCCCGGCGTTGCTCATTTAACTGTCTCAAAGGACACGCAGAAAGAAGAACTCACCCACGACAACGCGTCAGAAGAGAGCGAAAACCTGCACGGCTCAGCGAAGTTCGCGCCGCGCATTGAAACGCCGTCAGACGGCGAACTGAACGCCGCGGCAGAACTTTTGAATTCAGGATCGCGCATTGCCATCCTCGCCGGTCGCGGAGCGCTGAACGCGCGCACCGAAATCGAGAATCTCGCCGAGAAGCTTGGCGCGCCGGTCATCAAAGCATTGCTCGGCAAAGCGGTCCTTCCCGACGATTCGCCCTATACAACGGGCGGCACAGGCCATTTGGGCACAATGCCATCAAAACAAATGATGCACGACTGCGATCGGTTGTTGATCGTCGGCAGCAACATGCCGCATCTCGAATACTACCCAGACAGCAACAAGGCAAAAATGATTCAGATCGACCGAGATCCAAAACGCATCGGCTTGCGTTGTCCGGTGGAGCTCGGCTTAAACGGCGACGTTCAGGCCACGCTTAAAGCCCTGCTGCCAAAGCTCAAACTGAAAAGTGACCGCAGCTTTTTGAAATTGGCGCAGGAGCGCATGGCTGAATGGCGCAAGTTAATGGCCAAAATCGAGCAGAATCAGGGCACGCCGATCAAGCCGCAGTTCCTTGTTGCACAACTCAGCACTCTGCTCAACGACGATGCGATGATCTGCATCGACACCGGCGCGCACACGCAATTCAGCGCGCGGCACCTGCAGGCGCGCGGCCGCCAGCAAATCACCGTCTCCGGAAATCTCGCGACGATGGCCCCCGCCCTGCCCTATGCCATCGCCGCGCAGGTCGCATTCCCCGGCCGCCAATCGATTGCGCTCGCGGGCGACGGCGGCTTCACCATGTTGATGGCGGAAATGGCGACAGCGGTGCTGTACGAGTTGCCCATCAAGGTCATCGTTTTCAAAAACAACTCGCTCTCAATGGACCGCTTCGAACAGGAGGAAATGGGCTACAAGCCCTATGGCGATTCGCTGCAGCCGATCGATTTCGCCAAAATCGCGGAAGCGTGCGGCGCGGAGGGTTATCGCTGCGACAAACCCTCAGAAGTTCCGTCAACCCTGAAACAGGCGTTCGCCTCAAAGCGCCCCGCCGTCATAGAAGTTTCCGTCGATCCCGACGAGCCACCGCTGCCTCCGGACAAAGTCAAAGCATAAGGAGCGCGCACATGGCGGCGAAGTGGGGAATGCATGAACGGCGTGAAAAAAACCGACGATAGCCTTGAGCAACAATTGCGCGCACTTCTTGAAGAAGCTCGCGTCGTCATTCCCGGAGTTCAGACTCTGTTGGGATTTCAGCTCATTGCGGTCTTTAACCAGCTCTTTCCTAAAACCATGTCGCACGCCATGCAATGCTGGCATCTCGGATCCATGGGGCTCACCGCATTGGCCATGATTCTCATCATGAGTCCGGCTTCCTATCATCGGATGGCCGGCCATGCAGTTTCAGAAAAACTGGTTCACCTGTCGTCGCGATTTTTAATGGCCGGCATGTTCGTGCTCGCGGCAAGCATCTGTATCGATTTTCAATTGATTGCAACAGTCATTTTGTCGGACGAGCATCTTCCATCGATCCTGGCGGTTCTGTTGTTCGTGATTTTTCTTGGCCAATGGTTCATTTTTCCGAAAATCAGTGCGCGAGGTACGACATGAAGACCTGCATCTCAAAGTTGAAACCGTTCTGCAAGAAGAAGGTGTTGAACGTCGTAATCGAAACGCCGCAAGGCAGTCGCGGAAAGTACAAGTACGATGAAGAGTCCGGCTTATTTGAGCTTTCAAAAATTATGTCCGCTGGAATGGAATTCCCGTACGACTTCGGATTCGTGCCGGGGACCAAAGCCCAGGATGGCGATCCGCTGGACGTCCTCGTCTTCCTGGATGTTTGCGTTCCAGTCGGATGCCTGCTCCGGTGCCGTCCAATCGGGGTCATCGAAGCTCAACAGACGGAAGAAAACGGCAAATCCACGCGAAACGACCGGATTGTTGCGATTCCAGTCGAGAGCCACGGAAATCAACACAGCGATATTAAATCTCTTAAAGAAATGAATACGGGACTCCTGAAAGAACTCGAAGAATTCTTCGTCAATTACAATTCAATTCGAGGCGTGAAGTTCAAACTTCTCGGCTGTCGCGGACCCAAGACCGCCTTGGCGCTGATTGCCAAGGCGATCATAAAGAAAGAGTGACGATGAGAAAGCCACTTAAAAGTTCTTCAACGATTGCGCCAATGGAAGCGCTTCTTGTCGACCAATTACCCGCTGGCGACGAGTGGCAGTATGAACCCAAGTGGGACGGCTTCCGCTGCCTCGCGTTTCGTCGCCGTGAAATCGAACTGCAATCGAAATCCGAAAAACCGCTGACACGCTACTTCCCCGAAATCGTTGCGGCCCTGCAGAACCTTAAAGCGAAGCGATTCATTCTCGATGGAGAGCTCACCGTTCAAGCCGGAGGACATTTCGATTTCGACGCACTGCTGCAGCGAATTCATCCAGCTGAAAGTCGCGTCCGAAAATTGTCGATCGAGTCTCCCGCCACGTACATAATCTTCGACTTGCTCGAGGACGAATCTGGAAAGTCGTTGCTTGAGAAACCCCTCACGGAACGACGGCCGCAGCTTGAATCGTTCTTTCAAAAATACCTGAGCAAGAACAACTCGTTTGCCTTATCACCCGCGACGTCGAATCCCGATCAGGCTCAAGCCTGGTGCAATTCAAGTCTCGGAAATGTCGATGGCATTATTGCCAAGCGATTGGATCTGAACTATTGCGCAGGCGATCGCAGTGGCATGCAGAAATTCAAATGGAAACGAACCGCGGACTGCGTGGTCGGCGGATTTCGTTACGGCACAGACAGTGATGAAGTCGCTTCGCTGCTTTTGGGTTTATACGAGGACGGGAAGCTTCACCATGTCGGTTTCTGTTCCGGAATCGCAGCCGCCGCCAAGCACGCACTGACAAAGAAGCTCGAGAAACTGATTAAGCCGCCCGGTTTCACAGGCCGCGCACCAGGCGGGCCGAGCCGCTGGAGCACCGAACGCTCCGTCGAATGGAAACCGCTAAAACCGTCCCTGATCGCCGAAGTGCAATTCGACCACGTAAGCGGCCAACGTTTCCGTCACGGAACAAAATTCCTCCGCTGGCGTCCCGACAAGAAACCCTCGCAATGCACGATGGCCCAGTTAAATCAAAACAAAAGCTAAAGACTTCGTCATTAAATGTCGCGTTCAAGTTTACGGCGCTGGTTCTCACGCTCCAGTTCGGCGTTGCGCCTGCGCAGTCGTTCTCTTCAGCGGCATTGCTAGCGCCGCCGTTCTTACGTTGCTTCTTGACGGTGTAGTTCTGATCAACGAAGGGCGAACGCAGAACGCCGAAACTCGGCATAGGTTTTACGAGCCATTGGGACCCTCCAAACGGGATCTTAATCCCCGCCAAGGTGTCCACCAGTCGTGAGGGAAGGTCAGCGTACGCTTAACCCCCAAAGTACGGATCGAGAAACACGTGTTCGCGCAAGCATTCGGCGCAGTCGCCAAACGTCTGCCAGCGTCGAGCATCTGCCGCTGACGCTGTTCCAAAAGATTGACGATTTTCGTGCTCCGACTAAACTCCTGGAACATTAACGCACAAATCGAGGCATCATGAAAAACGAAAATCTATACGTCGCTTTAACACTCGCCGCGTTGATATGTTTTTCCGCGGCAAGTGAGGAGACTCCGGTTTTGGCGCCGGATCAGAATGGACAAATCCAACTGATAGCACCTGATCCCAATGGCAGTGTGCTCGGCGCGGAGCCCATGGTCTGGAAGGCGAATGTGAAACCCGGCGTCTACAATGTAGTCGTGCGCTATGCATCGGCAGAACTTCCACCCTCCATACGTCTTGACGCCGGGAGCCAACAACATCTCCAAGACCGTTTCATGCGCGGCATGAATGGGACGGAAAATGGCACACCCATGAGTTCGCAATCCCTCGGGCCGCTGGCATTCCGACAGGAGCAAGTCATCGAATTCCGTTTGTCTCGCTCCGACCTGAAGGAGAGCGGATCGATAAAAATCGCTGGATTGCAGCTCTACCCGGTGGGCGGCACGAAATCCTCCGTCTTGGAAACAAAAACTGCGGATGTACTCCCCAAAAAGGCGCCGCGAATCAATGCGGCGGACGGCGCAGAAATGCTTTGGATTCCGGCAGGGGATTTCATTATGGGCGGACTCGGTGGTAACGATGCCCACTCGGTAAATTTAGCCGGATTCTGGATGTACAAGCTGCCGGTAACGGTAAAGCAGTACCGCCAGTTCTGCGCGAGCACCCAGCGCGCCATGCCGAGTCCGCCAGGCTGGGGATGGATTGACGATCATCCCATTGTAAATGTGTCGTGGTACGATGCGTTGGCCTATGCAAAATGGGCTGGAGTCCGTTTGCCCACTGAAGCGGAATGGGAAAAGGCTGCACGAGGAACAGATGGCCGAGTTCTTCCCTGGGGCAACGATTTCGATCTCACCAAATGCCAGTCGGCGCGAGATCAGCACGGTTTCCATGGCACCGCGCCCGTAGGACATTTTCCGGGCAACGTATCGCCCTACGGTGTGCTGGATATGGCGGGGAATATCTGGCAGTGGTGCAGTTCGAGGATCGGTCCTTACCCCTATCAGGCAAACGACGGACGCGAGGATATCGCTACTTATGTCGAAGGCGAAAAGCGCACGTACCGTGGCGGTGGTTGGGTGCAGAACTCATGGCGCATGGACTGGACCATCCTGCACCGAGGCAACTTCTTTCCAAAATATATCGAGCAAGGGAAGATGGTTGAGCTGATCAGGGATCATATCGGCTTTCGTTGCGCTGTTTCGGATGGGCCTTGAAACCATGCGCGACCGACAGCCGTTCGCGGACGAGACGCCGAAACACAACGGCGCGCGCGGCCACCGCAGGCCGAAGAAATGCAAACCCGGGGAATGGCTCGCCAGTCAGGT
>Ga0265314_10001044_pt1 | contig 32301 bp, 32 predicted proteins | sample 4126metaG_FD_203106 | JGI IMG/M metagenome (GOLD analysis project Ga0265314, IMG submission 203106) | Rhizosphere microbial communities from Carex aquatilis grown in University of Washington, Seatle, WA, United States - 4-1-26 metaG | ecosystem: Host-associated > Plants > Roots > Rhizosphere >...
CAGCTGTTTCATGCCGAGCGAGATACGGTGGGTCTCGTGGTTGATCTTGATGATCTTGACCTTGACCGTCTGGCCGATGTTGAGCACTTCGGTCGGATGGTTGACGCGGCGCCAGGCGATGTCGGTGACGTGCAGGAGGCCGTCGATGCCGCCCAAGTCGACGAAGGCGCCGTAGTCGGTGATGTTCTTGACGACGCCGTCGATGACCTGACCCTCTTCGAGGTTCTGCACCAGTTCCTGACGCTGCTCGGCGCGGGTCTCTTCGAGAACCGTACGGCGAGAGACGACAATGTTGCCGCGGCGGCGATCCATCTTGAGGATCTGGAACTGCTGCGGGTTGTTCATCAGCGGGGTGACGTCGCGGATCGGGCGGATGTCGACCTGGCTGCGCGGCAGAAAGGCCACGGCGCCGTCGAGATCGACGGTGAAGCCGCCCTTGACCTGGTTGAAGATGACGCCGGTGACCTTGAGGCCGTCGGTGAAAGCCTTCTCGAGCTTGCCCCAGCTTTCCTCGCGGCGCGCCTTGTCGCGGGACAGAACGGCTTCACCGAGCGCGTTCTCGACGCGCTCCAGGTAAACCTCGACCTCGTCGCCGACCTTCAGCGCATCCTTGCGGCCCGGGCCGGTGAATTCGCGAACCGCGACGCGGCCCTCGGTCTTGAGACCGACGTCGATGACGGCCATGTCTTTTTCAATGCCGACGACCGTGCCCTTGATGACGGAGCCTTCCTGCAAATTGCCGGTGTGGAAGGACTCGTCGAGCATCGCGGCGAAATCTTCACGCGAGGGATTCGAAGCTGCAGCAGTGGCCATGTAGTCTCCTGTAAGCCTGCGCCGGTGGTTTGAATGAAGTTCCGATGCGCGCGGGCCGCAGGCTTGGCAAAACCTACAGCGACCAACCGGAATCCCGAGGACGGGAATTCAAGAAGGCCGGCGCTCATACCGTACGATCGGAACGATTGATCTTTGATCGGGGCGCCTTACGGCGAGGCTCGAGCGGGGCTTTGTCCTCCAACATCGAGGCGCGTTAAGCGCGTCCCCGGCCCGCTCGGGTGGCCTCGACGATGTCGATGGCAGCCCGAAGTGCGCTGGATATAGCGAAAGCAGGCCGCAGCGGCAAGGATTGCCTTTGCCAAGGCGCCATCGCGCGGGGGCGCCGTGTTCCGTCAGAGCGGCGAAGCGGGAAAGGAATTCACTGAATTTATCGCGCAGTTGGAATAATATGTTATTTTTCAAGGAGTTATTGCCTAGTACAAAGAAATAATTTTATGTCCGGGACGGAGCTTTTGGTTATGTCCCTTGCGTTTTCGCCCGCCCAGGCTGGATCCACCGACCCCAATCCGCCAGCCGCCCGCCTCTGCGCGGGCGCCGCGGCGCTGGATTTGTTCGCGCGCGTCAAGGCAGCCCGCGACGCGGTCGGCGGTAGGCTGGTGTTCACGACCAGCTTCGGGCTCGAAGACCAGGCCATCGGCCACGCCATTCTCAGCCAAAATCTCGACGTCGACATCGTCACACTCGACACCGGCCGGCTGTTTGCGCAGACGCACGACGTTTGGGCGGCGACGGAGCGGCGCTACGGCCGCCGCATCGCGGCCATCGTGCCCGACCGCACTCAGCTCGAGACGCTGATCGCGCGCCAGGGCAATGACGGCTTCCGCGACTCGATCGAGGCGCGTCGCGCCTGCTGTCACGTCCGCAAGGTCGCGCCGCTCGCCCGCGCGCTCGAAGGCGCGCAAGGCTGGGTCACCGGTTTGCGCGCCGACCAGTCCACGCACCGCGCCGGCGTCGCCTTCGCCGAGTTCGACGAGGCGCGTGGGCTCCTCAAGATCAATCCGCTGTTCGACTGGACGCGGGAGCGCGCCGTCGCTTTCACCCAAGAACACGACGTGCCGATCAATGCGCTGCACACGCAAGGCTTTCTCTCCATCGGCTGCGCGCCCTGCACCCGCGCTATCGCGCACGACGAGCCGGAGCGCGCCGGCCGCTGGTGGTGGGAGCAGGACGGCAAGACCGAATGCGGTCTGCATGTGCGCGAGGCGGTGCCGGCATGAACGACGCGACTCTCACCGCCGGCAGCCGGCACAGCTATCTCGACCAGCTCGAGGCCGAGAGCATTCACATCATGCGCGAGACCGTCGCCGAGTGCGACAAGACCGTGATGCTGTATTCGATCGGCAAGGATTCGTCGGTGCTGCTGCACCTGGCGCTGAAGGCGTTCTATCCCGGCAAGTTGCCGTTTCCGCTGCTGCACGTCGACACGACGTGGAAATTCCGCGAGATGACCGAGTTTCGCGACGCCCGCGCCCGCGAACTCGGGCTCGACCTCATCGTCCACATCAACCAGGACGGCGTTAAGCGCGGCATCGGCCCGATTTCGCACGGCTCCGAGCTGCATACCGACGTCATGAAGACGCAAGGGCTGCGCCAGGCGCTCGATCTGCACCAGTTCGATGCCGCCATCGGCGGCGCGCGGCGCGACGAGGACAAATCGCGCGCCAAGGAACGCATCTTCTCGTTCCGCAACGCTCATCACCGTTGGGATCCGAAGCGCCAGCGTCCGGAGCCGTGGCGGCTGTTCAACACCCACAAGCGCAAGGGCGAGAGTATCCGCGTGTTCCCGCTGTCGAACTGGACCGAGCTCGACGTCTGGCTCTACATCCACCGCGAAAATATCCCGGTGGTGCCGCTGTATTTCGCCGCGCCCCGCCCGGTGGTGAAGCGCGGCGGCACGCTGATCATGGTCGACGATGACCGGTTGCCGCTGGAGCCGGGCGAGGTCCCTGAAATTCGCTACGTGCGCTTCCGCACGCTCGGCTGCTATCCGCTGACCGGCGCCATCGACAGCGCGGCGACGACCACTGAAGACATCATCCGCGAGACGCTCGACAGCCGGTCGTCCGAACGGCGCGACCGCGTCATCGACCAGGACGGCGCGGCCTCGATGGAGCGCAAGAAGCAGGAAGGCTATTTCTGATGAACGCGGCGGCCGACCCAATAGCCCTGCAACGCGACGCGGTGCTGTACAATCACGAAAACAAAAGCCTGCTGCGCTTCATCGCCTGCGGCTCGGTCGACCACGGCAAGTCGAGCCTGCTTGGGCGCTTACTGTTCGAGGCCAAGCTGGTGCTCGACGATCAGATCGAGGCGCTGCGCCGCGATAGCGGCCACCAGGGCGCCGAAGACGACCTCGATTTCTCGCTGCTGTTCGACGGGCTGGCCGCCGAACGCGAGCAGAAGATCACCATCGACCTCGCCTATCGCTTCTTCGCCACCGAGAAGCGCAAGTTCATCGTCGCCGACGCGCCGGGCCACGAGCAATACACCCGCAACATGGCGACCGGTGCTTCCAACGCCGATCTCGCGCTGATTCTCGTCAACGCCCAGGCCGGGCTGACGCAGCAGACGCGACGTCACGCGCTGATCGCCGCGACGCTCGGCGTGCGCCACCTCGTCGTCGCGGTGAACAAGATGGATATTGTCGAGTGGTCGCAAGACGCCTTCGACGCCATCGCGCGCGACTTCCGCGCCTTCGCCGGAAGGCTCGGCGACGTATCGCTCACTTTCATCCCGACCTCGGCGCGGCGCGGCGACAATGTCGTCAACCGCTCCGCGCACATGGCCTGGTATCAAGGCCCGACGCTGCTGGAAAAGCTGGAAACGGTCGACGTCACGCCGCCCGCGGCGCGGCAGGCCTTTCGCATGGCGGTGCAGTGGGTCAGCCGGCCGACCGCGGATTTCCGCGGCTATTGCGGCCTGATTGCCGGGGGCGAAGTGCGCCCCGGCATGGACATCGTCGTGCAGCCATCCGGCCAGCGCAGCCGCATTGATCGTATTGTCACTGCGGGAGGCGATCTGCCTTTAGCCGGGATCGGTCAGTCGGTCACGCTGACCTTGACCGACGATATCGACGTCTCGCGCGGCGACCTGATCGCCGATGCGGACGCGCCGGCGGAAGTGTCCGACCGCATCGACGCCCGCATCTTCTGGATGGGGCAGGGAACGCTGGCGCCGGGCGGGCGCTATCATATCAAGCTTGGCACCGCGAACGCCGCGGCGACCGTAAGCGGTCCGATGCAGCTGATCGATCTGGCACAGGACGCCGAAACCAAGCCGGTCGACCGCCTGATGAGCAACGAGTTCGGCCTGTGCCGGCTTGAGATCGATCGGCCGCTGGCCACCGACCGTTACGACCAGAATCGCGAGACCGGCAGCTTCATTTTGATCGATGCCGAAACCCACGACACCGTGGCGATGGGCCTGGTCGAGAACACCGTCACGCCGGCGGCGCTGGCGCCGAGCGAAGACAGCGACACTGGCCGTCCCAACGCCGACCGCCTGGCGCAGTTGTTCGGCATCAAGCCCCGACGGAGACGGTCGATGGCCAAGACCCTGAGCTGGCGCGTCATGGGCAGCGTTTGCACCTTCCTCATCAGCCTGCTGGCGACCGGAAGCGCGGCCATCGCCAGCTCGATTGTCGTTGCCGAGATCGTCATCAAGATCGCGTTTTATTATTTCCATGAACGCGCCTGGGCGCGGGCGTCGTGGGGGCGGCGCTAGCGTTTCTTGCTGCGCTCGACGATAGCGATGGCGGCGGCGACGGCGGCTTCGACATTCAGGTTCGTGGTGTCGAGCAGATGCGCGTCGGCGGCCTGCTTCAGCGGCGACGCCGAGCGGCTGCTGTCGCGCTCGTCGCGTTTGCGGATATCGGCCAGCACCGTGGCGTCATCGATATTTTTGCCTGAAGCGCGATACTCGGCGCCGCGCCGTTGTGCGCGCACCTCCGGCGTCGCCGTGACAAAAATCTTCACATTGGCGTCCGGACAAATCACCGTGCCGATGTCGCGGCCGTCGAGAACGGCGCCTGCCGCGGCGAAGCTGCGCTGATAGCCAACCAGCGCCGCGCGCACCTCGGGGATCGCCGAGACGAAAGACGCCGCCTCGCCGACCGCCGGCGTCTTGAGCGCGGCCTCGTCGAAGCGCGCGGGGTCCAGCGCCTTGGCGGCATCAATCGCCGCCGCCGCATTGTCCGGCCGCTTGCCCGCGTCGAGCAAGGTCTTGGCGACGGCGCGATACAGCAGGCCGGTGTCGAGATGGCGCAAGCCGTAATGCGCCGCCAGCCGCTTGCCGAGCGTGCCTTTGCCGGACGCCGCGGGACCGTCGATGGCGATGATCATGTGAGGTCGGCGCCGAGCGAGCGCATCAGCCCGGTGAAGTCCGGGAAGCTAGTGGCGATGAAGGCCGAGTCGTCGATGCGCACCGGGCTGATGCTGGCCAGCCCCATCATCAACGCCGACATGGCGATGCGGTGATCCATGTGAGTCTTCACTTCGCCGCCACCGGGCACGCCGGTCGCACCCATGCCATGCACGATCATATCGTCGCCCTCGACGTCGACGGCGACGCCATTGACCCGCAGCATGTCGGCGGTGGCCTCGAGCCGGTCGCTCTCCTTGACGCGCAATTCCTTGAGACCGCGCATGCGCGTGTCGCCTTCGGCGAAGGCGGCCGCGACAGCGAGGATCAGATATTCGTCGATCATTGACGGCGCCCGCTCGGGCGGCACGACGACGCCTTTGAGTTGCGACGTGACGATGCGCAGGTCGGCGACTTCCTCGCCACCGTCGTCGCGCGTCGCCAGCGTTTCGATCGTGGCGCCCATTTCCTTGAGCGTCGCGAACAGCCCCGTGCGCAGCGCGTTGGTCATCACGCCGTCGAGAAACACTTCGGAGCCGGGCACGATGAGCGCCGCGACCAGTGGGAACGCCGCCGAGGACGGATCGGCCGGCACCACGACATTGGCCGGCTCCAGTTCGGGCTGGCCCTGCAAGACGATGCGGCGGCCGTGCTGGCCGTGCGGCTTGGTCGTGATCTTGGCGCCGAAATGTTTCAGCAGGCGCTCGGTGTGGTCGCGGGTGGCCTCGGCCTCGATCACGGTGGTTTCGCCCGGCGCGGCGAGACCCGCGAGCAGCACCGCCGACTTCAACTGCGCCGACGGCACCGGCGATTCGTAGGTCAGCGGGATCGGGTCGGCGGCGCCTTGCAGCGTCAGCGGCAGCCGGTCGCCCTCGCCGGCCGAAATCACGCGCGCGCCCATTTTCTCCAGCGGGTCGAGCACGCGGCGCATCGGCCGCGAGCGCAGCGAGGCGTCGCCGTCGAAGGTCGCGGTAATGCCGCACCCAGCCACCGCGCCGATGGCCAGCCGGCAGCCGGTGCCGGAATTACCGAAATCGAGCGGGCCCGCCGGCTGCGCAAAACCGCCGACGCCGACGCCATGCACCCGCCACAGACCCTCGCCCGTGCGCTCCACCCGAGCGCCGAGCGCACGCATGGCGTCCGCGGTATGGATGACGTCTTCGCCCTCCAGAAGGCCGCTGATGGCGGTTTCGCCGACCGTCATGGCGGCCAGAATCAACGCCCGGTGCGAGATCGATTTGTCGCCGGGGACGCGAAGGCGGCCCCTGAGCGGGCCGCCTCGGCGGGCGGTCAGTGGCGTTAATGCGGCGGAGTTCACGGGGGCCGGTTCCTTTGGGACTATCCTTAACAGCGGAGCCGTCCTACCACGCAGGCTCGGCGACCGTCACGCGGGCGCCTGGCCCCTTGGCCTGCCGAAGCGCTTGACAGGTGCGCTGCAACTAGCCAAGTGAAGCACCGCTTACAGCAAAGCACCGCTTTATAGACCTTTCGAGGAACCTTGACCGTGGCTAAAACCGAGCTCGGCACCAAACGCGTCTGCCCCGAAACGGGTCGTAAATTTTACGACCTCGGCAAGACGCCGGTGATATCGCCCTATACCGGCAAAGTCGTGCCGATCATCGTGCCAGTGCAGTCGCGCTCGCGGCCGCCGGAAGCCGCGCGTCCGGCGCCGGTCGTGGAAGCCGAGGCCATCGTGCCGGAGACCGCGGACGCCGAATTCGTGTCGCTGGAAGACGCCGAAGCCGAACAGCAGGGCAAGAAGAACGCCGACGGCACGCCGGTGGCCGAGGACGAGGTCGAGGCCGACGAGAGCCTTGACGATGCCGCCTTTATCGAAGAACAGGACGAAGGCGATCCGGACGTCACCGACATCATCGGCGAAGGCATCGAAAAAGAAGAAGAGACATGAGCCTCGCCGTCTAACCGGCGATGTGCTACGACCCGCGTGTCCAGAATGCGGGACGAAGATTTCAGAGATTGGGGCCATAGCTCAGCTGGGAGAGCGCCTGCATGGCATGCAGGAGGTCAGCGGTTCGATCCCGCTTGGCTCCACCAACCTTCGCCGCTGCGCGGCGGCCGACCTGACGTGACGCCGCCCACTCGGGCGGCTTTTTTGTTGCCTCAGCGCTGCTGACAAACGCCGCATCGTCATTGCATGATGCTGGCAAAACAAACCGGGGGAAATACAATGCAAGGCAAGATCGCGCTCGAGGAACACGTGGCCATCGAGCCGACGCTCAGCGATTCGCAGGTGTTTGGCGCCCATGTCTGGAAAGACTTAGGCCATCGTCTGGTCGACGTGCAGGACACGCGTTTGCGCGAAATGGACAAGCACGGCGTCGAGTTGATGATCCTGTCGCTGAACGCGCCGGCGGTACAGGCCATCCACGACGTCAACACCGCGATCGCGGTGGCACGGCAGGCCAACGACACGCTGGCCGCCGAAGTGCGCAAGCGCCCTAGCCGTTTCGCCGCCTTCGCCGCGCTGCCGATGCAGGACCCTGATGCTGCGATTTCCGAACTGACGCGCTGCGTCAAAGACCTCGGCATGGTCGGCGCGCTGGTCAACGGATTCTCGAATATTGGCACGCCCGACAACGTCACTTATTACGACCTGCCGCAGTACCGGCCGTTCTGGCGCGCCGTCGAGGCGCTCGACGTGCCGTTTTATCTCCACCCGCGCAATCCGCTGCCGGGCTGGACAAAACAATACGAGGGCCACAACTGGCTGCTCGGCCCGAACTGGGCCTTCTCGGCGGAAACCGCGGTGCATGCGTTGCGGCTGATCGGCAGCGGGTTGTTCGACGAATGCCCGAAGCTTCAGATCGTACTCGGACATCTCGGCGAAGGCATTCCGGTGCAGCTCTGGCGCATCGACGGCCGCAACGGCTGGATGAAGGCGCCGCACAAATACGCCGCCAAAAAGAGCGTCGGCGACTATTTCCGCCAGCACTTCCATCTGACGACGTCGGGCAATTTCCACACGCCGTCGCTGGTCAACGCCATGACCGAGATGGGGCCGGAGCGCGTGATGTTCTCGGTCGATTGGCCGTTCGAGGATGTCGGTCAGGCCGCCGAATGGTTCGACACCGCGGCGATCGGCGAGGCCGACCGCGCCAAAGTCGGCCGCGCCAACGCGATCAAGCTGTTCAAGCTGAAACTCTGACTACTTGTTCCTGTCTTGCGCCGAGGCGCTTTTGTCCGGCGACGCCGTGCCCTTGGCCTGCGCCATCGCGGCAAGGCCCCAGACCGGCTCGTCGGCGCCGTTGCCCCAGGCATAGGGCCGGTAGAAATTGTGCAGGCCGTAACGCACCATCTTTTTCATCTCGCCGACCCAGTTCGGGTGCACATAGATGGCGTGATAGTGCGTCGACTTCGCCACCTCCGGCACGTAGATCTGGCCGTCGAGCGTTTCCTTGGCGATGCGGTTGGCGCGCGCCCAGTGGCCGCGTTCGGTGATCATCTTGCTTTTGCCGTCGCAGGCGAAGGTGAACTGGCAGGCGAGATGATGGCCGGCGTTCTGATAGACCACGCCGCAGATGTCGTTCGGGTAGAAGCCTGAGAAGGCGCGGTTGACGACGACCTGCGCCACTGCCATCTGGCCGCGGACCGGCTCGCTGCGCGCTTCGAAGTAAATCGCATTGGCGAGGCAACGCTGGGCCTTCGCGTATTCCTTGCCTTCGAGATGCAGGCGTTGCGCGGGAGACGGCGGTGGCACGCCCGGCGCTGGGCGCGGCATCGGCACCATCGCCAGCATCAATGAATTGGCCATCGGCCTGGACAATGAAGGCCCGACGGCCTCCGGCAATGAATTCGCATCGGCGCTGGCGAGCTTGAACGGCTCGGTTGGCAGAGGCGCGGAGGCTGGCCGGGCGGCGCCGGCGAATGACGGGCGCGACGCCATGGCGAACTGGACCGCATCCTGGCGTCCGGCGGCGGCCAGGCTCGCGACCGCGGCATTCTGCGACTTGGTGGCGGCGGCGAAGCCGTCGCTGGGTATCATGGCGATCGCCGAAGGTTCGGCGGATGTGAATGAGATGCGTTCGATGCCGGCACGGAGTTGATTGGGAATATCGGCGACGAGCAGGTTGCCGTCGCGAATGAGCGTCGCGGCATTGACCCCGCTACGGATGTTGGCGAGGTCGAGCACGCCGAGACTCATCGCTCCCACCGCAAAAGCGATGCAGAGGTGCCTGCCGTTCCGGAAAATCCTGTCTGTGGTCGTCAGACCGCCGGGATAGAACTCGATGCTACGCGTCAGCAAATGCCACTCCCCCGATACGCCCGCACGAATTTTGTTCGTGTCAGGCAAACGACCATAACGGGGGATTTTGAAGTTTAGATATTTGTTAGGAGATTTTTAATCAACAAGGCAAACAGGCGTGATTAATTTAACGAACCCCAAATGGGGGTGGCAGACGGCGCCCGCTTTCGGAAAGAAAGCAGCGGCTCGCCAGCCGCCGGATTTCGGGGCATCCGGCCTGAAAACGGGCCTTTGGCGTGTTCTTGAACCTTTAACCGGCCCCTCCCATATTAGCGGGGACCGGACGGCGGTTGCCGCTCGGTTAAGGGGTGCCCGTAAGGGGCCTCATTCAAAGTCGCTTCAAGCGAGGGCTTTGAGACCATGTCACGAGTGCCGTCACTATCCAGTCCGTTTCTGCTGGGCTTCGACGAAATCGAGCGCGTGCTCGACCGCGTGGCCAAAGGGGCAGACGGCTATCCGCCCTATAACATCGAACGGCTGGCCAATGACGGGCAAAACCCGGAGCGGCTCCGCATCACGCTGGCGGTGGCCGGATTCACCCGCGATCAACTCGATGTCAGCATCGAGGAAAGTCAGTTGGTGATCCGCGGCCGGCAGCAAGACGACAAAAGCCGTCAATACCTCCACCGCGGCATCGCCGCGCGCCAATTCCAGCGCACCTTCGTGCTGGCGGACGGCATGGAGGTTCTGGGCGCCGACTTGAAAAATGGCCTGTTATCGATCGATCTGGTGCGGCCGCAAGCCGAACGGATCGTTAAGACCATCGCCATTAACGAGTTGGAATGACGAACTTGTGAAGCAGGACTCGACCGCGTCGAGCGTTGATAGGAAAAGGAGTCGAGGGCCATGAATATCGACAAGAATATCGACAAGACGATTGAACCGAACACCGTCGCGATCACGCCGGAAGCGTTGGCGCATCTCGGCGACGGCCATCTGGCTTACGTCAGGAGCATAAACTCCGAGGACGTCGCCACCCTGTTTCCGCAGGCGCCGAAGATCGAGCCGGGCATTAAGCTGTTTGCCCTGCACAGCGCCGACGGCACGCCGATCATGCTCACCGACACCCGCGAGGCCGCGCTGGCCAATGCCTGGAGCCAGGAGCTTGAGGCCGTGAGCGTGCATTAAACGCACCGCGTAGACCACCACTAAAAAGGCGCCGCGACCCATCGGTCCGGCGCCTTTTGATTGTTAATGAGGCCGCGGAAAACTTTACGCCGCGCTGCTCGCGGCCGGCATCGCCAACACCGCATAGAGCGCATCGACGTCGCCGGACTCGCGCAGCTTGCGCGCGATCTCCGGATCGCGCAGCAGGCGGGCGACGCGCGCCAACGCCTTGAGGTGATCGGCACCGGCGGCTTCCGGCGCCAGCAACAGGAAAATCAAATCGACCGGCTGGCCGTCGAGCGCTTCGAAATCGATCGGCCGCTCCAGCCGCGCGAACAGGCCGAACAGCCGGCCGAGCTTCGGCAGCTTGCCGTGCGGAATGGCGACGCCGTTGCCGACGGCCGTAGAGCCGAGCTTCTCACGCTGCAGCAGAATTTCAAGAATCGCACGTTCGCTCTGACCCGTGAGCTCGGCCGCGCGTGCGGCGAGTTCCTGGATCGCTTGCTTCTTGCCGTTGACCTTGAGCGCCGGAAGAATGGCCGCCGGCACGACGAGATCGGTGAGCGTCATGGACCTGTCCAATGATCGTAATTGACAGCGTGGACGTGTAATGGATTGTGCGGGTCGCGGTCCTTATAGAGCGGCGGGCGGCAAGGTCAATGGCCGCGGTACCCGCGTAGCAGGGCACAACAGGGAACCGGCGCTGCTTAAAAAGCGCCCTCCTGCCGCAAATTCAGCCCGCAAAAGGTCGAAATCGCACGTGCCCGGCACGAGGCCATCCGGCATTTTCGCAACGCTGGATGTCAGCCGCCGCGGCGCCCCTGGTGATCCTTGAGGCGGCGCTTGTAGCGGCGAAGTTGTGTCTCGATGCGCTCGGAAGCCTGCGCGGCGCTGTCATAAGCATCCGCCGCCATGCCCTCGGCTTCCAGCATGGTGCCGGAGTCGAGATGCAAGACGCATTCGGTGCGATAGCCGAAGCCGTCTTTGCCGACGGTGGCGTGACCGGAATAACCGCCGTCGAAATATTTCGATGTCGCCTCTTCGACGCGGTCCGTGATCCGTTGGGACAAGGCCGTGCCAATATTGATGTTCTTTCCCGAGACACGCAAAGGCATCAGTTACGCCTCCATTGCCGGGCGCGGAAAATCCCGCGCAATTTTTTACCTCTGGGCTAAACGCCGACGCTTAGAAAAGTTCCTGCGCGAATCCGGCAAAGCTTGGCACGCTTTGCCCCATCACATCTAGGCGTTCGCCGCCTGTTTCTCGCGGCGCCGTTGTACCGAAGAGGGAATCCGCATCGCCTCCCGGTATTTGGCAACCGTACGGCGTGCGATATCGATGCCGGCTTCGCGCAAGCGGTCGACAATGGTGTCGTCCGACAGCACGTCCACGGCCGTCTCGCCGTCGATCAAATGGCGAATGCGATGGCGCACGGCTTCCGCCGAATGCGCTTCGCCGCCGTCGGACGCCGCGATCGACGAGGTGAAGAAATATTTCAATTCGAAAATGCCGCGGCTGGTCGCCATGTATTTATTGGCGGTGACGCGCGACACGGTCGACTCGTGCATGCCGATGGCGTCGGCGACGGTTTTCAGATTGAGCGGGCGCAGATGCTGCACGCCCTTGGTGAAGAAGCCGTCCTGTTGGCGCACGATCTCGCTCGACACTTTGAGAATGGTTTTGGCGCGCTGATCGAGCGCGCGCACCAGCCAGGTCGCGGTCTGCAGACAATCGGCGAGATAGCTCTTGTCCTTGTCGTTGCGCGTGGTCTTCGACACTTGCGTGTAATAACGCTGGCTGATGAGAACTTTCGGCAACGTGTCGGAATTCAACTCGACCTGCCAGCTGCCGTCCGGCGCGGCGCGCACATAGACGTCGGGCACGATCGGCTGCACCAGCGTCGAGCCGAAGGCCAAACCCGGCTTGGGATTGAGATTGCGGATTTCGGCGATCATGTCGGCGAGATCTTCATCGCCGACGCCGCAGATTCGGCGCAATGCCGAAAGATCGCGTTTGGCCAGCAATTCGAGATGCTCGACCAAAGCCTGCATGGCCGGGTCGTAGCGGTCGCGGTCTTTCAATTGCAGCGCGAGGCATTCGGTAAGCGACCGCGCGCAGACGCCGGGCGGCTCGAGGGTTTGCAAAATCTTGAGCACGGCCTCGACGTCGGCGCGCGTCGTGCCGAGCTTTTCGGCGACGGCATCGAGATCGCCGGTCAAGTAGCCGGTCTCGTCGACCATATCGACGAGGTAGCGCCCGATCATGCGCTGCGCCGGATCGGAAATCGCCAGCGCCATCTGCTCGGCGAGGTGATCGGCGAGCGAGACCTCGGCGGAGACAAAGGATTCCAGATTGTAGCTCGAGTCCTCGTTGCCGCCGCTGCCGACGCCCGACCATTCCGAATAAGCCGGCGGCGGCGTTTCCGCCGGCGCGGTTTTGGCGCCGCCATCGTCGGGAAATACGTTTTCGAGTTCGGTGCCGAGACCGGCTTCCATCGAGGCGCGGTTGACCTCGAGATCCTCGCCCATCCAGTCGGCGGTCGGCGACTGATCTTCGTTGCGTTCGGCGATGGCGGCTTCGGGTTCAGAGGCTGGACCCGAATTGTCATCAGCCTCGGCGCGTTCGAGCAGGGGGTTTTTCTCGAGTTCGCCTTCGACGTAAGCGGCCAGATCGAGGCTGGAAAGCTGCAGCAGCTTGATGGCTTGCATCAGCTGCGGCGTCATCACCAGCGCCTGGCTTTGACGGAATTCTAGTCTTTGCGACAACGCCATAGAGGTTTCCCGGCGGAAACTGGTCTGATTCTTGCTTGTTTTTGACTATAACAGTTTCCGCGCGCGGGTGATATATGATTCCGCAGCGCAGCATTGCACATATATTGAGCGGTTTTTACGCGACAGCCGGCTTTGCCGGTATTATAGGCGGAACTCCTCGCCCAAATACAGCCGCCGAACGTCCGGGTTATTCACGATATCCTCTGCCCGGCCCTCCATCAGCACTTCGCCCGAATAGATGATGTAGGCGCGATCGGTGAGGCCGAGCGTCTCGCGGACGTTGTGGTCGGTGATCAACACGCCGATGCCGCGATTGGTCAGGTGCCGCACCAGGGCCTGGATGTCGCCGACGGCGATCGGGTCGATGCCGGCGAAAGGTTCGTCGAGCAGCATGTAGCTCGGCCGCGTCGCCAGCGCGCGGGCGATTTCGACGCGGCGGCGCTCGCCGCCCGACAAAGCGATGGTCGGCGTCTTGCGCAACCGCGCGATGTTGAACTCTTCCAGCAGCGCGTTGAGGTCGGCTTCGCGGCGGCGGCGGTCGGGCTCGACCACTTCCAGCACCGAGCGGATGTTTTCCTCGACATTGAGGCCGCGAAAGATCGAGGCCTCCTGCGGCAGATAGCCGATGCCGAGACGGGCGCGCTGATACATCGGCAGCCCCGTGACGTCATAGCCGTCGAGCTCGATGCGGCCGCGGTCGGCGTTGATCAGTCCGGTGATCATATAGAACACGGTGGTCTTGCCGGCGCCGTTGGGCCCCAGCAAGCCGACCGCTTCGCCCCGCCGGACATAGAGCGTAACGCCCTTGACGACCTTGCGGCCGCCAAACGTCTTCTCGACGCCGTGCGCGGCGAGATAATGCCGGGCCTGCTGACGGCCGTCGGCCGGCGCGCGGGCTTGGCCGGCTCCTTGCGGTCGCGCCGCGGCCGCGGTGGCGTTCGCCTGCCGCTTGGCTTGCAAGGCCTGCACCGACTGCGCGTTGGCCGCGGCGATCTGCTGCTGGCGCAACTCCGCCGGCGTCAAATCGCGGCGCGCGCGCTGCTGCTGCTGCTTCTGCTGCTTGCGCCGAAATATCGAGAGGATATTCACCGGCCACCCCCGCGGCGCATGACACCAGCGCGCCGCGCGACACTAGCTGATTCCTGGACGGCAAACCGCGCACCCGCGAGATCCGCGGGATAACTCGAAGTCGATGGGCGGCTGACGATCAAAACGGCCGCGCCGGTAAACCGGGCTTCGGCGCCGACGACGTCCCCGCAGGCCCGCCTTTGAGGTCGGGAGTCGTGGCGCTGCCGGGCAGGAACAGACCTTGCACCCGGCCCTGGCCGTTCTTGCCCGATTCGACCCGTGACACGCCGGTGCCTAGATCGACGATCAGCTTGTCGCCGCGCAACGTGTTCTGGCCCTGCGTCATCAGCACACCACCCGACAGCGTGACGGTGTTGGCCCTCATATCGAAAATGCCGAGTTCGCCGGTCGCGGTCTGGTCTTTTTGCAGCACCACCACGTTGCCATGCGCCTCCAGCCGTTTGATTTTCTGCTGGCCGCCGGGACCGGGCGTCGCCGCCTGCATGGTCTTGGGCTTCTTGCCGTCCTTATCTTTTTCCTTGGCCTCGGTTTCGGCGTCCTGCTCGTAGAACACGACCAGCGATTTGCACTTCATTGTGGTGTCGCCTTGCACGACTTTCACGTCGCCGCTGAAGGTCGCAACCTTGTCCTTGTCGCGCACCACCAAGGTCGCGGCGTCGATATGCACCGGCTGATCCTGGTTCTGCGAAAAACCCTGAAGCGCGTTGGGCGGACCTTTGGAAGCCGGCTGCGCCTGCGCCGCCGCGACGGCGATCACAAAGCTTGCCGCGATCAAAAGCCGGACACTGACGCGAAGACTATCGATCATCGTTGACCGGCTGCGGATTTCGGCAGGGGCGTATTGTTGAGCATCATCACCATATTCACCCCGCCGTGAAATCGCACCTCGTCGCCTGAATCGACGATCTCAAGCTTGTTGCCGTTCAGGACGCCCTGCAAAAACTCGAGTTCGACCGGATGGTCGGAGATCACGTTGCCCTTGCGGATATCGATCGACGCCTCGCTGAGGCGGCCCTTATTTCCATTGGACGATATCAGCACGATGTTGCTGTCGAGCTTGAGCAACTCGTGCTTGGTATCATAGACGCCGGTATCGGCCGACATGTCTATCGTCGACTGATCCTGCATTTCCATCTTGGCGCGGATGTTTTTCAACTCGACGATGTCCGGCTTGGTGAGGTCCTGCGCCGCGGCGTCGGCATGGAATTCGTAGGCGCGCTGATCTTTGGTGAAGCCAGCCATACGCGGCTTTTCCATGGTGATCTTGGTGCCGGATACCACCATGTCGTTTATGTTGACCGGCAGCTTGGCGATGTCGCGCAGCGGATTGAAATAAGTCAGCAGTGAAAAGCCGCCGATAAGCAACAGCACCGCCAACGGAATGGCGACGCGCATGATGCGCACCCAGCCGCTGTGCCGCCGCGCGGCCTTGAACGCACGCGCGCTATCGCCGCGGCTCATGGTCCAATAAGAGCGCGCGGCCTGCGGATCGGTCTGGGCTGTGGTTACACGGTCCATCGGTTCGATCGGATTTAAAGTGAAGTCGCTACGCCCCGCCACCCTCTGGCACGCGAATATGGCTCATACGCGGCAAGACGGCCGCTTTCGACTCAGCCTAAGTCTACCGATTACCGCAAGAAACCAAAGACTTAGTTAGGATGAATGCGAGAAAATGTCCTGCTCGGCCCAGCCGGCGAGATCGAGCCGCGCCCGGTGCGGCAGAAAGCCGAAACAAGCCGCCGCCAGTTCGGTGCGGCCTTCGCGCGCCAACATGGCGTCGAGCTTTTCCCGTAGCGCATGAAGATGCAGCACGTCGCTGGCCGCATAGGCCACTTGCGGGTCGCTCAGCGTTTCGGCGCCCCAGTCCGACGATTGCTGCTGCTTGGACAGATCGACGCCGAGCACTTCGCGCGTCAGATCCTTGAGACCATGCTTGTCGGTGTAAGTGCGGGCCAAACGCGATGCGATCTTGGTGCAATAGACCGGCCCGGCCATGACGCCGAAAGCGTTGGCCATCACCGCGATATCGAAACGCGCATAATGGAATATCTTGACGACGGCCGGATCGGCCAGAAGTCTTTCGATGTTCGGCGCGTGTTTCTGGCCCGCGGCGATCTGCACCACGTCGGCCGAGCCGTCGCCGGGCGAGAGCTGCACCACGCAAAGCCGGTCGCGGCGCGGGTCGAGACCCATGGTCTCGGTGTCGATCGCCACCGCGCCCTTGTAGGCGGCGAGGCTAGGCAGATCGCCGCGGTGCAGGCGGATGGTCATGCGTGACTCAGTTTTCTACCGGCTTGGATGCGCTGATCATGCGCTAAAACAGTTGGTGCCCAGGAAAGGACTCGAACCTTCACGCCTCGCGGCGCTAGTACCTGAAACTAGTGCGTCTACCAATTCCGCCACCTGGGCATCGCGGGGATAGGTACGGAGCCGTTTTCGGCTTGTCAATTGAAGGGTTTGAGGTGCTCTATACAGCCTGCGGCCAATCGGTTATTGGCCCGCACAGCCAAGCCCCTGCTTCGCGAGCGCAAAATGACCACCAAACGCAACGCCGACACCCTGGTTACCGTCTATGGCGGCTCCGGTTTCCTCGGCCGCCACGTCATCCGGGCCCTGGCCAAGCGCGATTACCGCATCCGGGTTGCCGTGCGGCGGCCGGAACTGGCCAATTTCCTGCAGCCGCTCGGCCGCGTCGGGCAAATTCACGCCGTGCAAGCCAATCTGCGCCACGCACCCTCGGTCGAAGCGGCGGCGCGCGACGCCTCCGTCCTGGTCAATCTGGTCGGTATCCTCGCCGAAGGCGGCCGGCAGAAATTCGACCGGGTTCATACCTACGGCGCCGAGCAGATCGCGCTGGCGGCCCACAATCACGGCGCCCGGCTGGTGCAGGTCTCCGCGATCGGCGCCGACGAGAATTCCCCGGCCCATTACGCGCGCTCCAAGGCGGCTGCCGAAAAGCTGGCGCTGGCCGCAGAACCGCAGGCCGTCATCCTGCGCCCGTCGATCATGTTCGGACCGGAGGATGATTTCTTCAACCGCTTCGCCGTCATCGCGCGGATGTCGCCGGTGCTGCCGCTGATCGGCGGCGGCGAGACCAAGTTTCAGCCGGTGTTCGTCGGCGACGTCGCGACGGCCGTGGCCGATGCGGTTGACGGCAAATTGCGCGCCGCCACGATCTACGAACTGGGCGGGCCGGAAGTGCGCACGTTCAAGGAGCTGATGCAGTTCGTGCTCAAGACCATCGAACGCAAGCGGCTCTTGGTGCCGGTGCCGTTCTTTGCCGCCAAGCTTAAGGCGATGCTGTTGCAATTCGCGCCACCGCCGCTGACGTTGACCGGCGATCAAGTCGAGATGCTGCGCGTCGACAACGTGGTATCGGAAGCGGCCAAGGCGGAAGGCCGCACGCTGCAAGGCATCGGCATCGCGCCGGACTCCTTCGAGGCGATCGTGCCGTCCTATCTGTGGCGCTTCCGCCGCACCGGGCAGTTCCGCAGCCGCGCGGCGTAGCTCTACAAGAAATAAATCGCGTAGATACCGGCGGTGCCGAGCAGGATTCGCCACCAGGCGAAGACCGAGAAGCTGTGGCGCTGCACGAAGCGCAAAAACGTCTTCACCACGATCCAGCCGAAAATAAACGAAAAGATGAAGCCGACGGCGATGGCGGTGATGTTGGCGTCGGCAAGCTCGTGGCGGCTCTTGAACGCCTCGTAGGCGAAAGCGCCGACCATGGTCGGCATCGCCAGCCAGAACGAGAACTCCGCGGCCGAGCGCCGGTCGGCACCAAACAGCATGGCGCCGACGATGGTGGCGCCCGAGCGCGACACGCCCGGCACCATCGCGAAGCACTGGCAAACACCGATCGCGACATACATCGGCAGCGAAAACGCGGTTGCCTCGAAGTAGCGCGGCTTCAGCGCCATGCGGTCGACCCACAGCAGCACGAAGCCGCCGAGGATGAACATGATGCAGACGATGCGCACGTCGAAAAAATGCGACTTGACGAAGCTGCCGAACAGCGCGCCGAGCACTGCCGCCGGCATAAAAGCCAGCAGGATGCCGATGACGAAGCGTGCCGCAGCCCATTGACTGAACATGCTGGTGGCCAATGCCCACAGGCGGCCGAAATAGATCGTCAGCAGCGCCAGGATGGCGCCGAGCTGGATGAGAATCGCGAAAGATTTCCCGAACGAGTCGTCGCCCCAGCCGAGGAAATGCTCCATCAGCAGCAGATGTCCCGTCGACGACACCGGCAAGAATTCGGTGAGGCCTTCGACGACACCCAGAATGGCCGCCTTGAAGAGGTCCAGATGGGCCGATACCACCGCGACGACGGCGGCCGTGAGGGCGTCGAAATTCATGGGCTGCTGCTCCGAAGGAAATGCACGAACGAGGTCTGGGGAATCACGCCGGCATTTACATTTTATTTGCGCTTTTGGCGCAATGCGGCCGACGAGGCAAATAAAATGGGTAATAAGTCATCGCCGCCGTTAATTTGCGCGTTATCGCCGGTTTTCTATAGTGCCGGGGGCCGATTCTTAAGTCTTTGGACTTAAACCAAGGTGTTCATGCTGACGCTGTTTCAACATCCGCTGTGCCCCCATTCCCGATATGTGCGCCTGATGCTTGGTGAATACGGCATCGAGCCGAAACTGGTGGAAGAGCGGTTCTGGGAGCGGCGCGAGGAATTCCTGCTGCTGAACCCGACCGGCGAAATTCCCGTGCTGGTTGCCGAGGGCCAGCCGGCCGTTCCCGGCGCCGCCATCATCGCCGAGTTCATTGAGGAAACGCGCGACCCTCATGCCGGCAAGGAACCCTTGCTGCCGGCCTCCGTCGGCCAGCGCGTCGAAGTGCGGCGGCTGGCGAGTTGGTTCAACGATAAATTCCACGCCGAGGTCAGCGGGCCTTTGGTCCTCGAGCGCGTGTTCAAGCGCCACATGACGCTGGAGCAAGGCGGCGGCCCGCCCGATACCGAGGCGATGCGCGCGGCGCGCAACAATATCCGCTATCATCTGGCCTATATCGGCTGGCTGGTGCAGACCCGCGACTGGCTGGCCGGCGACCGCCTGAGCCTGGCCGATCTGGCGGCGGCGGCGCATATATCGGTCGCCGATTATCTGGGCGATGTGCCGTGGAACGACGACGAAGCAGCCAAGAACTGGTACGCGCGGGTGAAATCGCGGCCGTCGTTCCGTCCGCTGCTGGCGGAGACGCTGGCGGGAATTCCACCGGCGAAAAATTACGCCGACCTGGACTTCTAACCAATCCCACCGAGATCAAGGCCGCGCTGATCGGACAGGCGCGGGCGCGTGGCTTCGACACCGTCGGTATCACCAAACCCGACGCGGTGCCGGAGGCCAAGGCGCGGCTCGAGCGCTTTCTCGCCGACGGCGCTCATGGCGACATGGTGTGGATGGAAACGACCGCCGAGCGCCGCGGCGCGCCCGGCGCGCTGTGGCCGGACGTGCGCTCCGTCATCATGCTGGGCATGAACTACGGACCGGACCACGATCCGCTCGCCATTTTACGCGAGCGCAAAAAGGCGGCGATTTCCGTCTACGCCAAAGGCGACGACTATCACGATCTGATCAAGGCCCGGCTCAAGGATATCGCGCGCTGGCTGGTGCAAAACGCCGGCGGCGACGTGAAGGTTTTCGTCGACACCGCGGCGGTGATGGAAAAACCGCTGGCGGCGAGCGCAGGTCTCGGCTGGCAAGGCAAGCATACGAATTTAGTGTCGCGCGATTTCGGTTCCTGGCTGTTTCTCGGCTCGATCTTCACCACGCTCGATCTTTCCGCCGATACGCGCGTCGAAGACAGTTGCGGCACCTGCCGCGCCTGTCTCGACATCTGCCCGACCGCGGCCTTTCCCGAACCGTACCGGCTCGATGCGCGGCGCTGCATTTCTTATCTCACCATCGAGCACAAAGGTCCGATTCCGCACGAGCTGCGCCCGCTGATGGGCAATCGCATCTACGGCTGCGACGACTGCCTGAGCGTGTGCCCGTGGAACAAGTTCGCCGAACAAGGCCGTGAGGCCAAGCTTGCGGCGCGCGAAGTCTTGCGCGCGCCCCAGCTCGCCGATCTGGCGCGGCTCGACGACGCCCAATTCCGCGCCCTGTTCTCGAAAACTTCGATCAAGCGGACCGGCCGCGACCGCTTCGTGCGCAACGTGCTCTATGCGATCGGCAATTCCGGCGACCTGTCGCTGGCGGCTGAGGCGGAGCGGTTGCTCGACGACGCCTCGCCCTTGGTGCGCGGCGCCGCGGTGTGGGCATTGCGGCGATTGCTGCCGGCGGAGTCTGTGCAGGCGCTCAAGCGCGACGACGCCGACGCATCGGTCATGGAAGAGTGGAGCGCGGCTTAGAACGCCGCCACCGCATTCAGCAGCCGCTCGATGTCCTCCGGCCGCGACAGACGATGATCGCCATCCTTGATCAGCGTCAGCGCCACGTCGTCGCTGGCGAAATGCGACATCAACGCCTGCACATGTTTGCACGGCACGTCGGCGTCCAGCATGCCTTGCAGGATGTGCACGGGACAGCCGGTCTCGATCAGCCCGCCCATCAAGAGATGGTTGCGGCCGTCCTCGATCAGTTTCTTGGTGATCGGATAGGGCGCCTCGGAATATTGCGACGGCCGCATCCAGGAGCCTTTCTCCTCGATCTCGCGCTTGATCTCCGGCGAGAACGGCTTCCACATCAGTTCTTCGGTGAAGTCCACCGCCGGCGCGATCAGCACCATGCCGGCGACCGGCGCGGCGCTCTTCTCCCGGCGCAATCGCTGAGCCAGCAGCAGCGCCAGCCAGCCGCCCATCGACGAGCCGACCACCACCTGCGGTCCTTTGGCGAAAGCGCGGTACACCGCGACGCTTTCCGCAAGCCAGCAGCCAATCGTGCCCGCGGTGAAGTCGCCGCCCGATTCGCCGTGGCCGGAATAATCGAAGCGCACGCAGGCCCGGCCCTTGGCCTCGGCCCAGGCGTCGAGCGCCGCCGCCTTGGTGCCCTTCATATCGGACTTGAAACCGCCCAGCCAGAACAGCCCCGGTTCTGTACCTGGTTTTCCAACGTTGCTCGTATCGTTCCTCTTGCCCTCGCGCACGCGCACGGCAATGGTCCGCGGCGGGGGCGGCGATTCTATCGTCAGGGATGTCAGGCGGGCTTCGCTCATGAGCGGTTTGGCAAATCCAAGGATGAGGGACGAAGATAGAGTGCGGCCATATAGAGTCCAGTTATGGGCCGCGTGAAGGAAAATCTGCGCAGCACGCCGCGTTCGCTGGCCGGCGCCACGGTCCTGCAAATCGTGCCGGCACTCAGCGACGATGCCGCCGGCCACGCCGCGATCGATATCGCGCTGACCCTGCTGCAATCCGGCGCCCGCGCCATCGTCGCCGGCGACGGCGGGCCGCTGGTCGGCGACCTGCGCGCTTTCGGCGGCGAATGGCTGCCGATGATCAACGACTCTTTCAATCCGTTCCGCATCCGCGGCAACGCCGTGCGGCTGGCGAGCCTGATCGCTGGCGAGCGCATCGATATCGTGCATGCGCAAAGCGCCGGCGCGGCCTGGAGCGCGCTCGCCGCGACCCGCCGCATGCCGGTGTTCCTGGTCACGTCGTTTCCCGACCGCGTGGCGGCGGATAGCTGGCCCGGCACCACGTTTCGCGGCTCGCTGGCGCGCGGCGATCGGGTCATCGCGCCCTCGAGCTACGTGTCGCGGGCCATGATCGACCGCTACAAGATCTCGCCGGAGCGCATCACGGTCATTCCGCGCAGCGTCGATACCGCCGCGTTCAACCCCGCCGCGGTCAGCTCCGACCGCATCGCCGCGTTGCGCCGGGTCTGGGGCGTGTTGCCGCAAATGCGGGTCGTCCTCGTCGCGGGCCGCGTTGCGCCGCGCCACGGACAGATGAGCATGATCGAAGCCGCAAGGCTGCTGGTGGGCGGCGGCGACCGCAATACCGCCTTCGTCTTCGCCGGCGACGACCGCGGCCAAGTCAGTTACGCGCGATCGCTGCGCCACCGCGCCCAGACCCACGGCATCGACACGCTGTGCCGCTTCGTCGGCGTGCCCGCTGACATGCCGGCGGCGCTGGCGGCCGCGGACGTCGTGGTGGTGCCGGCCTTGCAGCCGTCCTCCGGCCGCGAGGTGGCGCAAGCGCAAGCGATCGGCCGCCCGGTGATCGCCACCACGGTGGGCGTCTTCCCCGAGTACCTGCTGTGCCCGCCGCGTATGCGCGATGAGTTGCGGACCGGATGGCTGGTGCGGCCGGGCAATGTCAGTGAGCTTTCGCGCGCCATCAACGCGGCGCTGGCGCTCGACCCTGTTGCCTACGAAGCCTTGGGCGCACGCGCCCGCCAGTTCGCCGAATTCGCCTTGTCGCCGGCGAGCGTTGCCGAGGCAATCCGGGGCGTCTATACGTCATTGCTGGCGCGCGACGCGTAGCGGGGGCGTTTTGAGGCCGTGACCTGATGCCTGGTTCAACCGCGCCGGAAGCTGTCGACATCGGTGTTTCGTCCCCGACGGCCGTGGCAGGCGCGCTTCATCCCATCACTGTGCTCATTGTTGTACCCACGTTGGATGGCGGCGCGGTCGATGCCGGCGCGCTCGAACTGGTTCGCATTCTCTGCCACGCCGGCCATCGCGCTATCGTCGTGGCGCGCGCCGGCAGGCTGGTCGCCGACGTCGTCGCGGCCGGCGCGGAATTCATCCCCCTCGACGCCGGCGTCAACAATCCGATCGCGATTTTGCGCAATGCCTTGGTGTTGAACCGGCTGGCGCGCGAGAAAGATTGCGACGCGATTCACGCCTTCGGCCGCGCCGCCGCCTGGAGCGCCATGATTGCGGCACGGCTGTGCGACATTCCGTTCGTCACCAGCTGGTACAAAGGCTTTCAGGAGCAGAATTTTCTCAAACGTTTTTACAACGGCGTGATGGCGCGCGGCGTCCGCGTCATCGCCGTTAGCGATCAAATCGCGCAATTGATCAATGACCGCTACGGCACGCCATGGGACAAGATCGCGGTGGTGCCGTGCAGCATCGAGGTCGATCGATTCGATCCAGCCAAGGTCACCCATGCCCGCATCGACGCGGTGCGCAATCTCTGGGGCGTCAAGCCGGAAACCAAAGTGATCCTGATCACAGGGCGCATCTTGCGCCGCAAGGGTCATCACGTCGTGGTCAACGCGGTGCGCCGGCTCAAGGACATGGGGCTGAAAGATTTTCTCTGCGTCTTCGTCGGCGAAGACCGCGGCCGCACGCATTACACCGGCGAACTCTGGGACCTGGTGCTGGCGACCGGCACCATGGACGTGATCCGCATGGCCGCGCCGGTCAGCGACATGCCGGCGGCTTATGCCGCGGCGAGCGTCGTCGTCTCCGGCGCGATACAGCCCGAGGGCGTGCAGCGCGCCATCCTGGAAGCTCAAGCCATGGCGCGGCCAGTGATCGTGTCCGATCTCGCCGCAGGGCCGGATGTCGTGCTCACGGCACCCGGCGTGCCGGATGGCCGTATCACCGGCTTTCGCTTCCCGTCAGGCGATGACGCCGCCTTGGCGGCGGCCCTGGTGCGGTTGTTTTTCCTGGCAGAACCAGCCCGCAACGCCATGGGGCGCCGCGGGCGCGACTGGGTGCTCGGCCATTTCGACGCCGCGGTGGCGGCCGAGCAAATATTGCGGCTTTATGCCGAGATCGCCCGGCGAGCCGGCGGCCCTGTTCCGGTACCATAACCCGGTAAAATGAGTGCAATTTGAACACTCTGAACGCGAATTCCGTCGCTTCTATCGGCCGGAAGCGCGGAACGCCGTTGACTTATTCCCCGTTTCTACCAATCTCTAGTCCACCCCGAGGGCGCTTGGCGCCTTTGGGAGCCGCCGCAACAACATGAGGAGAGTATAGCCATTCGTCGTCCGATGAAGTCCGCGCAGCCCGCCCAAAAGGACGGCCCGCGCATCAACGAGGAGATCCGCTCGAAAGAAGTTCAGCTGATCGATGCCACCGGCGACAACAAGGGTGTCGTCGATACCCAAGTCGCCCTCGGTATGGCCGAGGCGGCCGGGCTCGACTTGGTCGAGATTTCTCCCAACAACAATCCGCCCGTCTGCAAGATCCTGGATTTCGGCAAGTACAAATTCCAGGCGCAGAAAAAAGCGGCCGAAGCCCGCAAGAAACAAAAGGTCGTCGAGATCAAGGAGATCAAGCTCCGCCCGATGATCGACGATCACGATTACGACGTGAAAATGCGCTCGATGCAGCGCTTCTTCGAGGAAGGCGACAAGGTCAAGATCACCTTGCGTTTCCGCGGCCGCGAAATGGCGCACCAGGAATTGGGCTACAAATTGCTCAACCGGGTGAAGGAAGACACCGGGCCGATCGCCAAGGTGGAATCCGAACCGCGTTTCGAAGGCCGCCAGATGGTCATGCTGCTGGCGCCCCGTTAGCGACGTTCGACACCAGAAAGCGCCGCTTGCATTTCGCGGGCGGCGTTTTGCGTTACCGCTTCTCGGCTTCCCAACGCCCGGAGCAACTGGCTGACGGGCCGGCGCCCTGCCATGTGCCGGCACCGCCACTGCCGGACAAATGGCCGATGCCGCTGGCGCCCTTATCGCCCATGCGAATGTTCACCTTGACGACCCCCGCCGGGGTGACGGTCCCGGAGACGTTAGCCCCAGCCTCGCCGGTATAGCGGACCTGACCATCGGCCACCGCCAGCGGATAGCGGTAGGCGCGGTCGCAATCGCCCTTTTCGGTGATGATCAGGACGCTCCAGTTGCCGTCGTGGGGGGCGGCAGCGGCGGGACGGGGGGCCAGCGCCAGCACCAAAGCGATAAAAAGCGCCGCATTGAAGGGATTTTGCATGCGTGATTCTCCTGTCGCGACCGGTTTATATTGCAAAAACGACGCCATTTTGAAGGAATTGGCCGATTGTGCGCTTCGATCGGCGCTAACGCCGTAGGTGAAGCCTTGGTTGCAAGCTGGCCGCGCCTCTGCCATAACGCCGCCCTTCACCGCCCGGCCAGTCAGGGCTGCCGTGGCGGTGAAAACAGCTCAATTCCGAGCACCGCTCCAAGCACACCTTGCGAGCACATCCAGGCCAAGTGGGGCTAACGCTTCACGTTGCGCCGATGAGGAGAGCAAAATGCCCAAGTTGAAGACCAAGTCGGGCGCTAAAAAGCGCTTTAAAATCACCGCCTCCGGCAAGGTGAAATACGCCCAAGCCGGCAAACGCCACGGCATGATCAAGCGGACCACCAAGCAGATCCGCAACAAGCGCGGCACCAACGTGCTGTTCAAGACCGACGGCGACAACATCAAGAAATACTGGCTGCCCAACGGCTGACCCGTATTCGTTGTTTCCGTCCCTTCCCCGCACGTTAGAAAACCGCCAGGAGATCATCTATGTCCCGCGTTAAACGTGGCGTTACCGCCCACGCCAAGCACAAGAAAGTCTACAAGGCCGCCAAGGGCTTTTACGGCCGCCGCAAGAACACCATTCGCGTCGCCAAGCAGGCGGTCGAAAAGGCCGGCCAGTACGCTTTCCGCGACCGCAAACGCAAGAAGCGCACGTTCCGCGCATTGTGGATCCAGCGCTTGAACGCCGCAGTGCGGCCGTTTGGCCTGAACTACTCGAAGTTCATCGACGGGCTGGCCAAGTCGGGCCTGACCATCGACCGCAAGGTCCTGTCCGACCTCGCCATCAACGAGCCGGCAGCGTTCCAGCTGATCGTGGAAAAGGCCAAGGCCGCGATTCCGGCTCCGGCGGAGACGGCCAAGGCCTAACTTCCTTTACCCTCCCCTGGAGGGGGAGGGTCGCTCGCCCGAGCGTTAGCGACGGCGAGCGGGGTGGGGTGCTACTCACCTGACAAAAATTCACCCCCACCCGGATCGCTACGCGATCCGACCTCCCCCTCCAGAGGGAGGTGGGCACCGGGGTATTTTCATGTCCGATATCGCGCAACTTGAAACCGAGCTTCTTGCCGCCGTGTCGTCCGCCAAGGACGAAGCGGCGCTGGAAGCTGTGCGCGTTGGCGCGCTCGGCAAAAGCGGCTCGGTGTCGGCGCTGTTGAAGACGCTCGGCTCGATGACGCCGGACGAACGCAAGGTGCAAGGCCCGGCGATCAACGGCCTGAAGGAACGCGTCACCGCCGCCATCGCCGCCGCCAAGGATGCGCTCGGCGCCGCCGCGCTCGATGCGCGTCTGGCCAGCGAGACCGTCGACGTCACCTTACCCGTGCGCGAACCTCCCGCCGAAGCCGGCCGCGTCCATCCGATCAGCCAGGTGATCGACGAGTTGACCGCAATCTTCGCCGACATGGGCTTTGCCGTCGCCGAAGGCCCGGATATCGAGAGCGACGATTACAACTTCACCAAATTGAATTTCCCGGAAGGCCATCCGGCGCGGGAAATGCACGACACTTTCTATTTCCCGCAGAAGAGCGACGGCTCGCGTCTGTTGCTGCGCACCCACACCTCGCCGGTGCAGGTGCGCACCATGCTGACGCAGAAGCCGCCGATCCGCGTCATCATTCCGGGCCGCACTTATCGGTCCGACTCCGATCAAACGCACACGCCGATGTTCCACCAGGTCGAAGGCCTGGTGATCGACAAGACCTCGCATCTCGGCCACCTGAAATGGATTCTCGAAGAATTCTGCAAGGCCTTCTTCGAGGTCGATCAGGTCAAGATGCGCTTCCGGCCATCGTTCTTCCCTTTCACCGAACCGTCGATGGAAGTCGACATCCAGTGCCGCCGCGACAAAGGCGAAATCCGTTTCGGCGAGGGCAATGACTGGCTCGAGATTCTCGGCTGCGGCATGGTGCACCCGAACGTGTTGCGCAATTGCGGCCTCGACCCGGATGAGTACCAGGGCTTCGCCTGGGGCATGGGCATCGACCGCATCGCCATGCTGAAATACGGCATCAACGACCTGCGCGCCTTCTTCGAGGCCGACGTGCGCTGGCTGTCGCATTACGGCTTCCGGCCGCTCGACTTCCCGACGCTTGCCGGGGGATTGAGCTCGTGAAATTCACCCTGTCCTGGCTGAAAGAGCATCTCGACACGGTGGCGACACTCGACGAGATCGTCGACAAGCTGACCATGATCGGGCTCGAGGTCGAGCACGTCGAGAACAAGGCCAAGGAATTCGAGGCCTTCAAGGTCGCGCAGATCATCTCGGCCGAGCAGCATCCCAACGCCGATCGCCTGCGCGTCTGCAAGGTCGACAACGGCACCGGCACGCCGCTGCAGATCGTCTGCGGCGCGCCGAACGCCCGCGCCGGCTTGAAGACCGTGCTCGGCCTGCCCGGCACCTACATCCCGGCGAAGAAGATCACGCTTTCGGTCGGCAAGATTCGCGACGTCGAAAGCCAGGGCATGATGATTTCCGGCGCCGAGATCGGTTTCTCCGACGACAGCGACGGCATCATCGAAATGCCGGCCGACGCGCCGATCGGAAAACCCTTCGCCGAAGTGCTGGGCCTCAACGAGCCGGTGATCGAAATCAACCTGACGCCGAATCGGCCCGATTGCACCGGCGTCAACGGCATCGCCCGCGATCTCGGCGCGACGTTGATCGGCGACTACAAAGACAATGCGCCGAAGCCGGTGAAGGGCATGTTCCCCTGCTCGGTGAAGGTGACGCTCGATTTCGGCGCGACGCACCCTTTGTGTCCCGCCTTCGGCCTGCGCCTGGTGCGCGGCGTCAAGAACGGCCCGTCGCCGGACTGGCTGCAGAAGAAACTCACGGCCATCGGCCTGCGTCCGATCAACGCGCTGGTCGACATCACCAACTTCATCACCTTCGACCGCGGCCGGCCGCTGCATGTGTTCGACGCCGACAAGGTGCACGGCAACCTCACGGTCCGCCGCGCCAATAACGGCGAGACGCTCACGGCGCTCGACGGCAAGACCTACGAACTCGACGCCGCGATGTGCGTCATCGCCGACGACAACGGCGTCGAGTCGCTCGCCGGCATCATGGGCGGCGAGGCCTCGGGCTGCTCGGAGACCACGACCAGCGTGCTGATCGAATCGGCGCTGTGGGACGAACTCAACATCGCGCAGACCGGCCGCAAGCTCGGCATCAATTCCGACGCGCGCTATCGCTTCGAGCGCGGCGTCGACCCGAACTTCATGATTCCCGGCCTCGAACTGGCGACGCAATTGGTGCTCGATCTGTGCGGCGGCGAGCCATCCGAGATCGTGGTGGCCGGTGATCCGACGCCGAAGGAAACCATCATCGACTTCCCGCTCAGCGAGTTGACGCGGCTGGCTGGCCTGAAGCTGCCGCTGACGCAAGTGCGCCGCACGCTGGAGAAGCTCGGCTTCTTCGCCGCCGGCCAAGGCGAGCGAATCAAGGTCGCGGCGCCGTCATGGCGGCCCGACGTGCACGGCAAGGCCGATATCGTCGAGGAACTGGTGCGCATCGCCGGCGTCGATCAAGTGCCGTCGACCCCGTTCCCGCGCGGCGAATTCGCCCGCAAGCCGGTGCTGACGCCGATCCAGGTTCGTACGCGCAAGGCCAAGCGCGCGCTGGCCGCCCGCGGCATGACCGAAGCCGTGACGTGGTCTTTCGTGTCGAAACGCGAGGCTGAATTGTTCGGCGGCGGCAAGCCCGAGCTCGCTCTCGCCAATCCCATCGCCGCCGAATTGTCGGACATGCGGCCGAGCCTCATCCCAGGCCTCATTATGTCGGCGCAGCGCAACGCCGACCGCGGCTTTGCCGACGTCGCGCTGTTCGAGGTCGGGCAGATTTTCAAGGGCGACCAGCCGCAAGATCAATTCACCGCCGCCAGCGGCCTGCGCCGCGCGCTTGCCAAGGGCGCCGGCATCGGCCGCCACTGGTCGGGCAAGCCGGAGCCGGTGGACGCCTTCGACGCCAAGGCCGACGCTTTCGCGGTGCTCGCCGCCGCGGGCGCGCCAATGCAGGCGCTGCAAGTGGTTCCCGGCGGACCGGCCTGGTTCCACCCCGGCCGAAGCGGCACGATTCAGATCGGCCCGCAAAACATCCTCGGCCATTTCGGCGAATTGCATCCGCGCACTTTGGCCGCGCTCAAGGCCGACGGCCCGCTGGTGGCCTTCGAAGTGATCCTAGAAAACACCCCGGCCGCCAAAGCCAAGCCGACGCGCGCCAAGCCGTTGCTCGAACTTTCTCCGTTCCAGCCGGTGGAGCGCGACTTCGCTTTCGTGGTCGATGCCAAGGTCAAGGCCGCCGATATCGTGCGCGCGGCGCAGAGCGTGGACAAAAAGCTGATCGTCGGCGTCACCGTGTTCGACGTCTACGAAGGCACCGGTATCGAACCCGGCAAGAAGTCGATCGCCATCGCGGTGACGATCCAGCCGCGCGAAAAAACCATGACGGACGCCGAGATCGACGCGCTCGGGAGCCGCATTGTGGCCGAGGTCGGGAAGAAGGCCGGCGGCGTGCTGCGCGGTTAAGCCGCCACCAGATCCGCAAAGGCGAAACCTCCGCGCTCGACAGTCTCGCCGACGCTGACCGGAATTTTCCGCGACAGCATCGGCCCGGCCGACACGAACGAGTGAAACTCGCCGTTCTCGCCGCAAGGATCGACGCCCTCGGGCAATGCCGCGAGCAAAGTGCCGTCGAATCGCCTTCCGGCGAAGGGCGCCGGCAGTTTCTTCAGGTCGACCACGGCGAGATGCGCCTCGACACCGCCGTCGATCATTTCCCGCGCCAAGGCATCGGTCGGGCGCAGCCACAGCGGAAACACGGCGGTGACGCCGATCGCGGCGAGCTTGGCCTCGCGCCAGGCGCGCAGATCGGCCAGGAACAGATCGCCGAAAATGACATGCGTGACACCGGTGGCCACCGCCGTCTGCATCGCCGCCGCCATCTCGGCCTCGTAGATGTCGTTGGTGCAGGGAAACGGAATGCGCACCTCGATGCCTGGCAGCCCGGCGGCGTCGAGTTGGGCCCGCAGCAAGTCCTCGCGCACGCCATGCATGCTGACGCGCTTGAAGCTGTCGGTGACGGTGGTGAGCGCGCCGACGATGTCGTAGCCGCCCTCTCGCCGTGCCTCATGCAGCGCCCAAGCTGAGTCCTTGCCGCTCGACCAGGCGATCAAGGCTTTCGGGAGTGCCGCCATCAATCGCCTCCGCGACGCCGGCGTTTGCGCCTTGTGTTTGCTTTCGCCGGCTTTTCGTCGTCCGGCTCGTTCAGCGCGCCGAACTTGCGCAACACCGCCTCCGCCGCGCGCGTGCCGGATTCCCAGGCGCCGTTGACGGTACCCCATTGCGTCTCGTGCACCGCCTCGCCGGCGAACCAGATGCGCCCCCCGACCGATTCCATCAGCACCTTGCGGGCGTCGGCATTGCCGGGCGCGGCGGCCGACATTGCGCCTAGCGTCCACTCGTCCTCGTTCCAGCGCGTGGCATGGCTGCGTTTGATCGCGCGCTTGGCATTCGAGCCGAACAGCGACGACAGCCACTCGCCGGCGAAGTCGACCATCGCCGCTTCGCCCTTGGCGGCCAGGTCGCAGCCGAAGGAGCCCGCGACCTCGACCAGATGCAGGCTGGTGCCTGATACATTGGCGAGCAGCGCCGCGGTGCGCGGGCCGGTGGCCTGTTCGAACACCATGTCATCCTTTTGCAGGCCGAGGGGATTGCCCGGCATGTCCAGCGCAATGTGGTCATAGCTGCCGAGCCCCAGTTTTTCCGCGGCGCCCAGCACACGTTTATCCAAGGGCGGGATGAACTCGATCTTTTCCTCGCTCAGGACCTTGGTCGACACGGTGACGATCGCGGCACGCGCCACGATGTTGCCCTTTGATGTGTCGACGCCGAGACGCTTGTTGTCCCAATAAATGGCGTCGACGGCCGCCTCGAGCTGTAGCGGCAGGCCGGCTGCGAGCTTCGTCAACAGCGCGCCATAGCCCTGACGGCAGAAGGCGTCGCTATCGCGGTCGAGCGCGTGCGCCATGTCGAACGCGGATATCTCGTTGAGATCCTTGCCGGTGGCGAAGGGGCCCGTCATGAACTCAATGGTGTTCTGCCAGTCGAACAAATCCTTCGGCAGCAACCGCGACGCCGGAAAATCGGCCTTGGCCTTGCCGAGATCGGCCATGGCGCGATGCGCGCGCAGCACCGCGGCGAGATAAGTCTCCAATTCGCTGTCCCGCGCGGCGCGGGCGCCGACCCGCAAGGTTTGCGTCGGCGGCGCGGCGTAGATATCGAGGCCGGTGGCGAGCTTGGCCAGCGGATTGTTGTCAGGATTGTGAATCCAGTGCGCGCCGAGATCGTAGGGCACGCCGAAGATTTTCGTGTCGGTGGCGCAGCGGCCGCCGATGCGCCCTGCGGCCTCGACGATCATCACGCGGCGGTTGGCGGCGGCGATGCGGCGCGCGGCGGCAATACCGGCGGCGCCGGCGCCGACCACGACGACGTCGACTTCGCCGGACCCGCCGACGGCGCCGAGCGCCGGCGCTGCCGCCATTGCGGCGGTAGCGGCGAGAAATGAGCGGCGGCTAAACAGCGACATGGTATCCGAATTCTTTCCGATAAGGCTCGGCACAGTGCCCGAACAGCGCAGGCATCGCAAATTTCATGGCTAACGGCCGGTAAGGTTTGCGCAGCGCCGGTGAACCAATTTGCAATGACTCTCCATTAATTTGGGCAGCAACAAGACGTGCGAAAGTTTCAAAAGCCGCACCACAGGGAACGCTGCAAAACGGGAACGTCGTGAATGACGTCGGGGACCGGACGATGAGTTGGATGGCCGACGGCATTGGGCGACTGCTTGCACGTTATCTGGAAAAGCCCGAGCAGGGCTACGAAGCCGTGGCGCCGGGCGACGCCGAGGCGTTGCGCGCGACGCTCAAGCCCGGCGACGTGCTGCTGGTCGAAGGCCATAACAATATTTCCGGCGTC
>Ga0265314_10001045_pt1 | contig 32296 bp, 26 predicted proteins | sample 4126metaG_FD_203106 | JGI IMG/M metagenome (GOLD analysis project Ga0265314, IMG submission 203106) | Rhizosphere microbial communities from Carex aquatilis grown in University of Washington, Seatle, WA, United States - 4-1-26 metaG | ecosystem: Host-associated > Plants > Roots > Rhizosphere >...
CGATTCAGCTTATGTGCCGTAACGAAGAAGGGCTGACGGCAGCATTGTGGACTGATGTCGTAATAAGTGCCTATTCGAGCGTGAACACGGTAGAACAGATGCTGGAAGAACTACCAGTGTGGCAGAAGGCAGTTGAAAGGGAAGGCGGTTACCTACGCGAAGTGGTCGGCATGCTTGAGAAGCCGGGTGGGGATCTGTTGGCCATGGCAGCGATGATCAAGCACAGATTGCCAGCTTAACGCGTGTCCCGGACAGGTCACGCGACGTTTCACGCCGTCGGTCAAGGTGCTGCCGATTTGGGTGCGACGAAAAGAAATGATGAGTTGACATCGCGTGTTTTCATGCCAAAAATTTGCATATCCTTCAGGATTGAGAGCGGCTATGGCAAGCAATGTTATCGAACGCGGGACACTATACCTCGGCAACGGGTTCGCTTATCAGCGAACCGAGGCCAGGCGGATCGGCCTTGAGATCGGTCGGGCCGCCCAATTCGCGAAGGCCATTGAACTCAACTTTACCCACAAAGGCCATCGTAAACCGTCGAGAAAAATACTCCTTGGTGGAAAACTTGTCATAATTTGTGGTTGGGGGCACCCCGTTCCGCCGGATAACTGGTCCAAGGGTACGCCGCTGGGTCCGATCCCAACAGCTTGGGGCAAAGTTAAAGCAACAATGCACCACACTCGCTATCCCTTGGGCGATGCTCGTTGGATCACTGAATTCGACGCGTTCCTCGATGACTATATCCAGCGAAGTGGAGCGCAAGTGCTTTTGGATTTTCGTAACCATGACTTCGATGACAGCCACCGACATCGCATTAAGAAAACAGACCTAACACCTGAAATGCCCGTACTCGTCACAGGTGTAGTGGCCGGTCAGATTGTTCCTGTTGATCAGTGGCCCAGACGCGAAATACCGTCCCAGGAATTTTCCAATCTCGCGGAAGCTCAAAAAGTCTTCCCTGACTTGGCTCTCAATCGCTCCAGCAGCCGTTTCGAGGGTCCCATTGTGGACCATTGCGGAGAATGTGTTTATACACGCTTCGACAGCCTTGCCGTTGTTGAGAGGCTCTCCCGATGAGGCCGCACTGGCCGTGCGGGTCGCCCCGGCACCGGTCGATACCGTCAGCAAACGCCAGTCTTTGGAGAGGAGTTGAGTCCAGTGCATAGCCAGACTTCCAATTGATGTTTGTCCCGGACAGGTCACACGGCGTTTCACGCCGACGGTCAAGATGCCGTCTATCCAGGACATGCTGGGAGACCTCAAGGCAAACTTGGCTTTGATTCCCCTCGTTGTCGCTCCATCGAAAGGCGTCCCCGGAATGTCTGTGGCTGGCTTGATGAATTCTGTGCTGATGACCGCAGCGCCGAGGCCCACTCCGGTGGTGCCTCAGAGCCCATGATTGGAGCAGACGACGCCTCCCCCCGGCGGCGGATGCGGACGGTGACGGGTTCCTCAGCGGATGAGTGTTTCTGACGGACGCGTTGCGGCGCCGCCTCGATGGTGTGTGCGGCCTTGATCGCCTTGATGCGCTCGGCCAGTTCAGAAACGCTCGGCCCTTTTTCTTTGTCTGGCTCGGAGGCAGTGCCAGAGAGACCGACCTTCAGTTGGTTCCGCAAAGTGGTCAGTTCGGACAGGTAGGTATCCAAAGCGAACGGCTTGCCAAGCCGAGCCTGGTAGTCGCGAAGCTGGGTTTCGGCGATGGCGAGGTCTTGCCGGAGACTGTCGCATTCAGAATGGTAGCCATTGGCCAGTCGTTCCAAGGCATTCAAGACCGCCCGTGGTCCGTGATTCTCCCGCGACAGTATGTGCTGGCGAATCGCACTGCCTTCGAGATAAACCTCCGGCGGAAATTGCGCGCGGAGCATGATGCCAAAACGCAGACCCCGGTAAATTCCCAGCGGAAGGCGAGTCGCCTCACCAACATTCCTGGGCAGGCCGTCGAGCTTGCTTCCAAGAGCCTGAAGTGCGTCTTCGCGTAGGAACGTCCGCCCCCCAATGTCGATGGGATCGCCGGCATGGGATTTGGCGGTGGCCTCGTCCGCTGATGTCTTGGAGAGGCGTTCGGATAGATGGGCGATTTTCCCCGGCAAATCCCGCACGTTCCGTCGTGCCACATATTGTTCATCAAGATGGTTTCTTTTGAGTACGGCGAGGCGTTGCAACTCGGCATCCGCTTCGGCGAGAGAGAGCACGGCGGGATTGCCCGACGCAATCGCCTTGACCTCGGCATAGGACAATTCCTGGCCGCCGATGTCCTCGGCACGGCGGGCTGCGTTTTCGCCGGTGATGACCTGGGCAATGAACCGGGCCTTGGTTTCCAAGGCTTGCCACATGTAGGCGTCGAATGAGCCTTCGGTCACGTAGCGGTAGATGGACACCTCCGCGTTCTCGTTGCCCTGGCGAAGGATGCGCCCGTCACGTTGTTCGACCTCGGCGGGTTTCCAAGGGGCATCCAGGTGGTGCATGGCCGCGAGGCGTTTCTGGACATTCGTGCCGGTGCCCATCTTCTGCGTGCTGCCGATCAGCACGCGCACCGAGCCGTTCCTTACCCTGTCAAAGAGGGCCTGTTTCTTGGCGTCGGAGTCGGCATCGCCGACGGCCGCGATCTGCTCGCGGGGAATGCCTGTGGCCGTCAGCTTGGCGATGACCTCCGCGTAGGGTGAATATCCCCACGGCGTCGGATTCACCCCCATGTCGCAGAAGATCATCTGCGAGCCGCGTGTGGCCGCGGTCCGGTTCCAGATTACCGCGACGTTTTCGACGAGGCGATTGACCTTCGATTCCGGAAAATCCGGTGCCGTGGCCGACAGCATTTGGGCGTCGGTGGCGAGTTTGCGGCCATCGGTGGTGATGGCCAAGGCGTTATCCACCCTTGGGTCTACGTGCTCGGATCGTATGCGTTCGTAGCGTTTCACAAGTTCCTGCTGGAGCGCCTGCTGCTCCCGGGACATTGGACAAGCCACGACGATGGGCTTGCCGGTTTCCAGCGTGGGCCGCGGCAGGTCCAGCATTTCTGCGGTCTGCACATCGGAGAAAGCCCGGAACATCTGCTGGAGTTCCGGCATGTTGGTGAAACGGGCGAACCGGCTCCGCGACCGCAACCCCGCACCATCCGGCGTAATCTCCATCGTCTCCACCACTTCGCCAAAGGTCGCCGCCCAAGCGTCGAAATGCTCCAATCCGCGGCTGCGTAGCCCCTCGGGATCGAGGAAGCGTTGCATGGTGTACATCTCGACCATCGTATTGCTGATGGGCGTGCCGGTGGCGAACACGACTCCATGCCCGGCATGTTGCTCGTGGAGATAGCGGGCTTTCATATACACATCAAATGCCCGCTCAGAACCGCCGGTCTGAATGCCGGCGACGCGCTCCATTTTGGTAGGCGTCTCCAGATTCTTGAAATAGTGGGCCTCATCAATGAAGACGTGATCGACGCCAAGTTCATCAAACACGAGTCCATCATCCTTCTTGTCCTCGGCCAGCAGGTCTTTCAAGCGCTCTTCCCTGGCGGCCTTTTGCTTTTCGATGGCCTTGGTGAGATTACGGTTGGCCGTTGACACCGCGCCGCGGCGGCAGTTCCAGCTGCCCATTGACGACGAAGGGTATCTCAACTCGTTGGGACTGCGGTGGGAAGCGATCAAGAACCCACAGGGCCTCTGGGTACTGATCCAGAATCATCCGCTGCCCGAGGGCTACACCGCCGAAACCGCGACGGTCGCGATCCGGATCGAGGGCGGCTATCCGCCCGGTGCCCTAGACATGGCATCCTTCCTCCCGCACCTTGCCCGCGCCGATGGCAAGGCGATCATTAAGGCTTCATCGGTAACGATCGATGGCGACAATTACCAGCAATGGTCGCGTCACTACCCCTGGCAGGAAGACGTCGACTGTCTCGCCACACATCACCTGCACGTCAAGAACTGGCTCGAAGCGGAACCCAAGCGGTAGGAGTTGCCATGCGATACGCCTTACGATTCACAGGCGCCCAACATTCTCAGCTCCAGCGCCATTTGTTCCCAGGGGACGGGCTTGAAGCAGCCGCGCTCGTGCTCTGTGGCCGGATGAACAGTGCCGACCGTCACGTATTTTGCGCACACCGTGTGGTTTTAATCCCGCACGACGAGTGCAAGCGCACCATGTTAAGCGTGGACTGGCCTACCAATCTAGCCGACGGACTGATCGAAGAGTCGATGAAGCAGAACATGGCTGTCGTGAAGATACACAGCCATCCAGGTGGGTATGAAGCGTTTTCCGAACGGGATGACGAGGCCGACAAGAGCTTCTTCGGCTCGGTCTGTACGTTGCTCGAAGATGACCTGCCGCACGCCAGCGCAGTGATGCTGCCTGGCGCCGAGGGGCGGATCTTCGCCCGGGCAGTCATGCACGACGGGAAGAAGCAACCGATTGAGATGGTCACCGTGGCCGGCGATGGCATTAAATTGTGGCATGCTGAGGGCGGCGGTTACGGCCTTCCCGAGTTCGTGCGGCGCCACGCGCAGGCATTCGGTGCCGGCACGGTCGAGCGACTCCGGAGGATGACCATCGTGGTGGTGGGTTGCTCAGGGACTGGGAGTCCGGTGATCGAACAACTCGTCCGGCTAGGCGTGGGTTGCCTGAGCCTTCGGGCATCGCGTCTGGACCTGCGAAGCGCACCATTGAAGAGCGTGGAAGGCGAGCGCGGGACTGCGGCGAGCAAGGCGCTCAACCCGTCAACGTGCCCAACATACATCGAATGATTATCTCAATGCCCAAGTCGCCAGAACAATACGATTCTCGGAAATGGCAGGAGCGTTCCTATTTCTACAATATGATGTCTGCCGCGGCTAATGCCAACTTGACGCCCGAGCAGCGGGAGGATCTGGATACGATCGCGGATTTCGGGTGCGGAGAATGGCCGGAGTTGAGTGATAGGACGCGCTCGAGCATCTCCAGCACAGTGATTTTCACGCTGGATATCTTGAACAGGGGAATACTGAAATCGCTCCTATGCGATGGCACCACTACGTCCCCCGAGATGTGTTTCGATGGCAAACTCTTCATCATGGGCATGCCGCTGAGAGAATGGAGCGACGTGGGTCAGATTCATCAGACCATATGGAAGCTGAGTTTCATGCGAGCCGCGGAACGCCGAAACGTGACACTGAACCGCCGCCCAGTGTTTTTGTTCGCCGATGAGGCACAGAACTTTTTAATTCCGGGTCACGATGCCAAGTTCCAGGCAACTTGTAGATCGCAACGCGTGGCCGTCGTTCTGCTATCGCAAAACATCCCAGGTTACCTGACCAATCTATCAAATGGTCCCAAGGGCGAGTCGGAAGCGAACGCACTGTTGGCCTGCCTCAATACGCATATCTTCCATTGCAACGGAGATTCAACAACCAACGATTGGGCCGCCGAAAGGATCGGTAAATGCTATCAGGTTCTCATTCACAACAACACCCCGAGTGATGCCGATATCTTCGCGGTTATGGCCGGGGTTGGATCGCATGGAAGCAGCACGAGCGCGAATCAGGTGATAGATTTCGACCTTCAACCTTCGGAGTTTACGCGGTTGCGGACAGGAGGGCCGGAGAATGACTGGCTCGTCGATGCCATTATGTTTAGAACAAACCGACTCTTCAAATCTACGGGCAAGACCTGGCTGCCGATCACGATCAGGCAGCACTTTGCGACGTAACAACTGATTTGCAAATGCCGGCGCTTTTCGCTTGCGTGAGCGGTGCGCGCCGACGGAATCAACTTTGGAGTATTGTTCATGGATAATCTCAATCAACAGAAGTCTGAGACGTTCTTTGACAGGGCGAAAATCGCGGCAAGCGTCGCGCTCTTCTTTGCCCGCATTCTGGCGACGCCCACTGAGTTCCTCATGCACACTCGAGCCGGGGAGCGCTATTTGCGTATGAGTGGCTTCTTTGCGGTAGTGCTCATTCTCCTTTTTCCGCTGTTGTTCCCCCAGAACAGCCCATTCCCGCTGTATTTATTCCTGGTCGCGTATCTCATCAAAGCCGCCATACATAGAGTGAGATACTTGTATATGTGGATGAAGCGGACTCCATTGGTAGCTCACACCAGGGATCCTGGAACTCCGCTTGTGACGCGGGTCCTGAAGGATTGGAATCCGCAATCAGTGCGTTGGGTCGAACCTCCCCTGGTGTTTGTGTTCGGAGCGATGTTGTACAGCCTGACGCCACCGCTTGGCTTCTATCTCATGGCTGCGGCCGTGGGTCTATTCACGTGCCTTAGCGTGCAGACTGTCTACACCCGCCAGAAATTGTTGGACGCCCATGATGCCAGCATCGAAGCCCGCCTTGACGCGGAGCGTCTCCGCAATGCGCAGGGCCGATGAGTCGCCTTATATGAGGAGCAAAGTATGTCCAGGAAATGGGGCCGAGATTTTGTGGGCGAGATGATAGACAGGGGGCGCCGTGAACTCGGGGGTGTGCTCTTTGAGGGATCAAATGTCGCCCAGCCCATGTATCCGATGCGGGGCGGATACGTCGCGTCAAAGGAGGCCGAATCACCCGAGAAAAGCAACGCCGGAAACGTAGAGCATCAGCAGGAAGAATCCCGCGATGATCGCGGGCGGGATGATCTTGAGCGAGACGTGTAGCGCGAGAACTTCCGTCCAGTTGCTAACCTCGGCACGAATGCCGAAGAAAGGAGGTCACCATGGAAGTGGTATTTGAAATAGTCGCCCATGCAGTCGTTCTAGTGGTCAAATCCGTCCTCTTTGACGACTGAGGGCAGCCGAAAGTGGGCGGGGTGAACGGGCAGTCACCTCGCCCCTTTCGCTTATTCACGCGTATTGCCCAGCAGAATCTATTACTTCTTGAAAGGAAGTGTTTTATGTCGGAGATGAGCGACGATGAACGCGCCCTAAGAATTGCAGCTTTGGTGGTCAATATCGCCAAAGTGGGTCTGCTTTTGCTCATATTGTTGTGACGGGCCTCCAGGGGGCACTCGTGGCATGTCGTACGCGGGCGGGGCGAAAGAACGGCTTTCGCTTCGCCCGCATGGCCGAATGGTTTGGCGAAGTTGTCCCACCGATGATCGTTCGCCACTTTCCAATTGGGAGGGTGATTCATGGATGCAGAAGCACAAGAGGCAATCAAGCAGGTACTCCGCGAGGCGTCTGACCACGACGCCTTTGCCGGAATGTCATTTGCCGAGCGCTTGAACTGGATGATTGGTCGCGGCTATGCACTAGGACGATGCGACAGAGAAAACCGCGAAAGCTGCCGAAGACAAAGAATGTTGAAGACCACAACCAAGGGCGGGGCCGCACGGTGCTGATCGGTGCGCTGTGAGTGTTTCTCGCGGTCGAGGAAGTGAGAAAACCAAAACAAATTAGCATCGCAAAGGAGCATGTGATGAGTAAAATGGTCCAATCTCGGCGCCACGACGCCCTGAACACTATGAAGGCCGGTTTCGCCGGGAGTTCCGCCAAGGCGGCAACTGGTGACCGACTGCTCTCAAAGGATGAGGCCAGAAGTTACCTGGGCGACATTTCCCCGCGAGGTGTGGATCGACTGCTGGCGACCCGGCGACTTCGTGGCGTGCGGCTGGGAAGGCGAGTGCTCGTGGCGTTGTCTGAGTTGCAGCGTTTTATCTCCGAGTTGCCGCAGCGTTGATATAATTCTCGCCGCGGCGTCATGGTGCAGAAGTCCCGCTTTTGGAGTCATGGAATGGCAAGCGTCTTCCGTCGTAAGGAATGGGTCAATCGTCAAACCGGCCAGCGTTGCAACAAGGGCGAACCCGGTGCCGTCCTTAGGGCTTCGTCCGATTGGTACGGTAGTTTCATGGGAGCCGACGGGCTGTGGCATAAACAGAACTTGGGTAGCGATAAGGCAGAGGCCTTGCGCATCGCGTCGCATATCGAGAATCAGGGACGGCTGCGGCGTGAGGGTCTGATTGATCCCAAGGCCGATGGATATGCCGAGGCGGAACGCATGGCCCTTAGCGGCCACATCGACGCATACGAACAGAACCTCAAGTCGGAAGGAGTGTCGGAAGCGTATGCTGTCATGACCGGTCAACGGGTGCGGAAGGTGATTGCCGCAGCGAAACTAGAGCGGCTTTCCGACCTGAAGCCGGCGGCCATCAGCGACGCTGTCGCGTTGATGAAGAAGGAGGGGATCGCCCTGCGTACGCGGTCGCATTACCTGCGGGCCATGAAACAGTTTTCGCGTTGGCTGGTGAAGGAGGGATTGGTTCGCGAGGACGGTTTGTTCGGGCTGAAGGTCCGCGTCGCCGTTTCAACGGCGGAACGGCAGTACGTGCGGCGGGCACTAGATCGGACGGAATTTGAACTGCTGGTGACCCATACCGAGAGTGCCGGCACGGCCTTCAAGATGACGGGGTTGGATCGGGCATGGTTCTACCGCGTCGCCAGCATGACCGGATTCCGGTCGGCGGAAGTGCGGAGTCTGAAGCGAGAATCGTTCGATTTGAAGGGGGATGAGCCGGCGGTGAAGGTGCTCGCCGGTTATTCCAAGCGAGGCAAGCGGTCGGGCCGCGACGACGTGCAACCGCTGCCGGCGGCGGCGGTGGAACCGCTTGGGCGTTTCCTGGCGGCAAAGCCCACGGCAGCAGCCTTGTTTGCCGTCGGCAAGTGGGATGTGGCTGACATGCTGCGGGCGGATCTCCGGCGAGCGCGGGCACGGTGGATTCGAGAAGCTCAAACCGGGAAGGATCGCCGCGAAAGGCGTAAGTCTGATTTCCTCCTGACGCCGACTTCTGCCGGCGAGGTCGTGGACTATCACAGTCTCCGCCACTCGTTCATTACCTGGCTGTCCATGTCGGGCGCTCCGGTCAAGGTGGTTCAGACCCTGGCCCGGCACAGCACGCCGATGTTGACGATGAACACCTACACGCACATGAAGATGGCGGATTCCCGCCTGGCGTTGGAATCGGTGCCGATGGTGGCAGGTGCACCCTTGGACGATAGCAAAAACGGGTCGGAATCAGTGGTTGCTGAGGGCAAAAAGGAGCCCCGACTTGCATCTAGACTTGCATCCGCGGGGAAACCACGGGGAAAAACTTCTGGCTCTTCGGGGGTTTTGCTGGCGAGTCGTGGCGAACTTCCCACGCTTCGCCAGAGTGCAGAAAACCCAATAAATACCGGGGAAAATCATCAATTTGCGGGGGAAAAAGGGAAAGCCGACGGCGAGAGTCGAACTCGCAACCTACGGTTTACAAAACCGTTGCTCTGCCATTGAGCTACATCGGCAGAAGGCCTTCGTGGACCTCTGAAACGTTAATGTAGACGATCACCCCATCGTGTGCCAACTGCGGTGGATGGCGGTGACGCAGGCGGTAGCCGGTGGATTACCATTCGCAGAGTTTTTCGAGAGAGTCGGCATTTCCCTCGCGGAACCAGCCGTCGAGTTGCGCCTGGTCCTTGAGCTGCTGGCCGCGCGATCGCGGCACGACGAAGAACGCGCAATTCACTTCCGGGAGGGTTGTGATATCGCTCCAGAGTTTTTCGAACTGGACCACGGGGAAGACGTCCTCCTGGCCTTTGCCCCAGCGTTTTTTGACGTCCTTGAGCGTGATGTAGGTAGGGAGCCGGCCCGCGACGTGCCGGAGTGACGCGTTGACCTTGCGGGTGTCGGCGAGGTCCGCGCGGGACAGGGCGAAGAGGGCCAGCAGCTTGTCGATGTCGATCCAGGTGGTCATGGAGTTGTAATAGGAGAGTGCGAATTCGTCTTCTTCGCGGGGCATGGCGAGGCCTTCGAGGAGGCGGACACGGCCATCGACACGTGCGAGGCCGCCGCCGCGATCTTCGATGCGCCGGCCGATGACTTCGAAGGAGGCGCACGCACCGCGATCCAGGTGCAGGCCGAGCAGGCCGGGATCTGCGTTTGCGCCGAGCGTGTCGATGTTGTGGAGCATGAGCGTGGTCAGGCCGGGGCGGCGCGCCAGCAGGTCGCGCAGTACGCCATTGCGCAGCAGGTTGGGGATTTCGTACCAGTGGCCGACGGGATGGAGGCATTGTGCGGGGAGATTGTCGGTGTAATCGGCGCCTTCGCCGGCGGCGCTGGCCCAGTTCATGAGGGCGGTATGGACGGAATCGAGCATTTTTTGTTTTTGCTCGTCGAGCTGCTGGTGGGCCATCTCCTCCCAGGCGAAGCGGAGATCGCGCAGCATCGGGATCATGCGCAAGCCGACGGCGCGTCCGGGGGAGAGAATGGCGTCGACATCGCGCACGTTTTCCCGCACCGCCTGCGCGATCGGGGCGTGCGTGAGCCAGCTTGTTGTGATGAGGTGGGGAATCGGCGTGCCGGCGTCTCGGCTTGATTTGCGGGTCTTGGCGAGATGCACATCCAGAAAGGACCGATGCCGGCCGCCGAGTTTGCAGAAGGGGTGGAGAGCCTTGACCACGCCGGCGCCCTGGGTCCAGCGTGAGCCAACGCCCGCCGCGAGGGACACCACCGCGACCTGTCCGGCCTTGAGCGCTGCCAAACCGCGCTGCACGTGAGCGGCGGCGGCGTCGGAGCGCGTGTCGATCACGTCCCCCTCGCGCACATCGACGATGGTTGTGCTCTGGGGGAGGCGGTTTTGCGCAAGGCCGATGCGGCCGGCGCGCAGGGCGCCGCGGATTGTCTCGTGCTGCTCGCGGTCGAAACCCAGGTCTTCGAGGATGTGAGACAGGCTTTGATCGCGTCCAGCGGCGCGATCGGTGTGGGGGACGAGGCGGTTGAACACCGTATTGACGGTGCGCATCATGCCGGGGTCGTGCTGCGACGCCTGGCCGAAGCGATCCAGATCGGCCCGCACCGCCGGTGAAAGCGTGCGGACGTCCTGGCGAATCCAGCCGGGGGCCATCAGGCCATAGTAGGCGGGTGGCATCATCGCGTCGTCGCCGGCGGCCAATTCCGCCCAGGTGCCGCGTTCATTGATCGCAAAGTCGTAGACGACCGGTTCCATGGCGAAGGGCAGGGCGGAGGCCAGCTCGCGCTTTGCCTGGCTCATGGTTTTCTGCAGAAGAGATTGGGCCTCCGCTTTGCGATGCGGGGCGACGATGAAACCCATGCCGCCGCCGCTCATGCCGCCGAGCATCCAGAAGCCCCAGAAGTCATCACCGAGGGCGGCGCGGACGCGCTCGATAAGCAGCTCGGTGTAAGCGGTGCTGGCCCAGGGGATGATGGTTTGTATCGGGCCGAAGAAATTGCCGGTGGTGGCGCGGGCGAGGGCGCGGATATCGCCGGCCTTGAGCGCGGAGAGCACCTGGTCGAGTACGCCGAGGGCATCCTGGCGGGCGTGCCATTCCTGCTTCCCGCGGAGGAGATATTTTTCGCTGACCATTTCGAGGATCGGGCCGACGTTCTGGGCCATGCCGCCATGGACGAGGACCAGCGAGTCCTGGAGCGCCTGGCGCGTGGCATCGGAGGCGTCATGGCGCGAGAGGATGGTGTGGTTGGGCAACAGCCGGCCACGCGAAATGCCCCATTCGACGTCGCCTTCCTGCGCGAGCGCCCCCTGGATCAGTTTCATGCCGGGCCAGACGCCGCCGGAATCCTGCCAGCCGCCTCCGGATCCTCCGATCCACTCCCCGAGAATGGCGCGGGCAGCGACGACCCGGCACTCGAGTTCTTCGAGCTTGCCGGTGAGCGCGGTCGTTTGCCCCGTGGCCCGCATGCAAAGGCTGATCAGTCCCGCGAGCAGATTGGTCGAGACCGCGAGCCGGGAGCCTTTGGGGATGTCATTGATCTGGCTGACGATTTCCAGGCCCAGGCCGGGGCCGACCATGCGGGCGAGCAAATCGGAGAGCTTCTGTTCCGAGCCTTCGAGGCCGGAGGGAATGATTCCCGCGGCGATGATCGCTGCCTTAAGCAGGCCCAGATAATCGCGGCCGAAATCGAAGACCTCATCGAGCGTCGAGATTTCCGAGGAGCAATTGAGGTCCACACTGACGAGGCGCAGCACCGGTTGGTCAATCACGCGCAGGTAGCACTCGATGGGAGGGCGCGGGACCGGGTCGCGGCCGTGCACGGCAAGGTCGATCGACACATTGAGCACCTTGGCGCCTTCCGGAAAATCCATCCCCAGGAAGAAGATGTCGCTCCAGGCGGAGTGCGTGAGGTCCATGCGGACCGGCGTTTTTTCGATGAGGATCGGAAAGCCGCCGCTGGGGAGTGGTTTGGTGAGCTCGCTGCGCACGCGCAGCGGCTGGTCGGCGGGGTGCCCGATGCGGAACATCCATTGGTTGCCGCGGACGCTGCGGACACTGCGCCGCACCTGGTTCGCGAGGGTCTGAAAGCCGAGGGCTTTGCAGGCGGCGGCCAGGGCGCTTGAGAGCTGGTCGCTCGGGCCATCGATCGCCTGCGCGGAAAGGAACAGGTCGATTGCCTCCTCAAAGCGGCGGCTGAGGAGGTGCTCGTAGCCGATGTAGGGAATCGCACCTTTGGCGGTCGGAGAAACATGCCGGGGGATGTAAAAGCGATGGATGGCATAGATGAAAAAAAGCGCCCGGACGCGCTGGTACAGGTTGGCGCACTGCCGGCGGAAGCGGTCGAGTTCCTCGGCGTGGCGGAGGAGGTCCGCGAGCGTCGCATCAGAGAGCAGGCTTTCGAGCGGCTGGTTCCGCACCGCCGGATCGGAAGACGTGATGACATCAATCAGGGACATGCATTTCCCAATGTGTTGTTGACCGTTCAGCTTTTTACCGCCAGGAGTTCCACCATCTGGGCAAGGACTTCTTCGCGATCCTTGCCTGCCATCGCCAGGGCCAATTGAGCCGAGAGAATGCCGTATTTCACACCGATGTTGTAGCGCGCGCCGGCGATCTCGAGGGCGAGATATTTTTCGCGGCGTGAGAGTTCCGCGAGGGCGGCGCTGAGGGACATTTCGCCCTTTGCTCCGGTGTTCGTTTGCGCGGCGAGGAGGTCCATCACCGCCGGCGTCAAGACGTGCATTCCGAAGTAGCACAGATAATGGCCCGCGCGGAGACCAGGCACCAGCAGTGTCTGCTCGGCCTGCGTGGGGGTGGGTTTTTCGAGGACGGTTTCGATTTCGTAAAGCCGCGGCTGCTGGGCAACACGCCGCCCGCCCACTGCGCCATAGTACGCGAGCTGGCTCTCGCGCGTCGGCTGCACGGCGGAGACGGCACACTGGTGGGCCGTGGCGGCACGGACCAGTTGTTCCGCGCATCGCATCTCGCCGCGGGCCACGTAAAGATGATCGCCAACGAGGTGGAGGAAGGGATCGCGGGCGGTAAAGCCGTTGGTGCGCCAGATCGCGTCGCCGTAGCCGCGGGGATTGTTCTGTTCGACAAACGTGATGCGGCCGGCATGCGGACCGGCCGCTTCTTTGAACGCTTCGGCATCGCCGGGGGCAATTGCGATGGCCACTTCCTCGATGCCCGCGCTCAGGACTTCCTCGAGAATGATCTGGAGGGCGCTTTTGTCGACCCCGTCCCGATCGACGAGGCGCTGCAGCGGAATCGTGCGCTGATTCCTGCCGGCCGCCGTGATAGCTGCTTTTCTGACATTCACACCTGGACCCCATTCAAAGGAAACGCTTCGCTTGCATGCACATCATCGTGGCGACCGGCCAGAGAATATAGAGTAACGGTGCCGGAACGCCAGAACCCGCGAGATCAGCCTTGGCGGCGCGCCGCTTAATAAGTCCCAGATAAACAAAAGCGGCGATAAGAGATAAGCCGAAAAATGCGCCCCTCGCTTTGATCGCAGGCCAATTGAGTAAATATCGGCCCGTCGCATGACGGTCTTGAGCGATGGCGCGCAGGGCGTTCAATAGGGGGGTAGCAAGCGACGCACACCGTGAAACAGCACGATTATTGTGAATGCAATGTTTCGCAAGAGTAGACCCGGCCAGAATAAAGGCGCCGGCCTTTGCAGGCTCGCCTGGGTCGTGCTCTGAGCAAGCTGTCTGCTCAAGGAATGGATCCACCGGGAACTTCTTGGCCATTCCATCAAGCCGGCGCGCCACTCAGCAGGAATTCCGCCTGGCCCCAGCGCCGCCCCGACAATGCCACCGACGATTGCGCCCACCGTATCGGTGTCGCCTCCGAGATTGATTGCATCTTCGACCGCTCGGCGGAAATCTTCCGGCCAGCGCAACGCAGCATAGACTGCGATCGGAACGGTGTGATTCACGTATCCGCTCACGCCGTTCATCAGACCAAGTTCCCCGGCAAAGGCTTTCACCGAGTCTCCTCTCTGGAGGAGTGGCTTCATCCGTTTAAGATGTTGTTGTAATTCGGTCCCGGCGATGCACGAGAGCAACCGCTCGAGAGCGTGCTCGTATGCGAGCCCCCCGGGACCTTCGGAAAACGCAATCCCGGTCAACACCGCAAGCACTATAGCCCCTTCTGCGGCCCGCGGATCCGTGTGGGTGATGCAGGTTGAAACCTCCACAAGCGTGCGGCAAACGGATGCGTCTTTCCCCGAGGCGGGGGCCCACGCGCCCAGGATCGGCGCCCGCATCGTCGGTCCATTTCCCGCGGACCATACACCGCTGCGGCTCGGTGGAAATCCACACCACAATTTCAAGATGGCTCGAAGTGTTGCCCAACCAATGCCGGCGGGAATACCCAAAAGCCACCACCGCAAGCGCCACGCCAGAGATGTTGCGAAAGCTGCGGGCTCTCCGTGCGACGAAAGAATCGCCTGCGCCGTCATACACGCGTGCTCGGTGTCGTCGCTGATCATTCCCCGTCCGAGGAAGAATTGATGATGCAGCGGCCCATTGCCAAATATCTTTTTCGCACGAGTCCGCGAGAGCCCTTCGCGCGGAAGTCCAAGGGCATCGCCCAGCGCCATGCCCAGTAAAAGCCCATTGAACTTGGTATCCGCTTGGGAAGCCATTTCTCTCTTGCGTTCCATTAAATCATCAAGCCGGAATGGGCGACGCCGACGCCTGCGTGGCGCATTTCCGCGATCGCCGTCTTGGCATCGCCAGCCTTCAGATTTACGCCGCGGCAGCCGTCTTCGATGAGGGTCACCGCATACCCGAGCTGTCGAGCATCCAGGGCGGTGAATTTCACGCAATAGTCCGTTGCCAGGCCCATGATGAAGAGTTCCGTGACGCGGCGCTCCTGCAGAAATGCGTGCAGCCCCGTCGCCTGTTTGTGGCCGTTGTCGAAAAAGCCGCTGTAGCTGTCGATCTCGCGGTTCGTCCCTTTTTGAATCACGTGGTGAATCCCGGTGCGGTTCAGGCCCGGCGCGAAGTCCGCCCCTGGTGTGCCCTGCACGCAATGCACCGGCCAGAGAATCTGCGAGAGGCCCGCCAGTTCAATCACTTCGCCCGGCTTCTTCCCCGGGTGATTCGCCGCAAAGCTCCCATGATCCGCCGGATGCCAGTCCTGTGTGGCCACGACAAGCTCAAACTTCGGCATGCAATTCTTCGCCACGGCAATCACCCGATCCCCCTCCGGCACCGGCAAAGCACCGGTCGGGAGGAAGTCATTCTGGATGTCGATCAGCAGCAGTGCTTTCATGGTGCTGTTCTCCGTCATATCTCAAAATTGAAGCCTTTTTTCTCCAGTGCCTGATACTTCTTTTGGTTAAATGCAAACAGGCGTGCCGCCCGATGGGAGACATCCTGCTCGATCTCGCCGGTGTCAATCAGCAGTCCCATGGCGAGGATTTTTTTGCGGAAGTTCCGCTTGTCCAGTGGCCGCTCGAGGACGGTTTCGTATAAATGCTGCAATTGCGAGAGCGTGAAATGTTTTGGGAGAAGCTCAAAACCGATCGGCTGATAGCGCACCTTCCCTTGCAGCCGGCGGTGGGCGGTCTCGAGGATGCGGTCATGGTCGAACGCCAGCGGTGGAAGATCGGTCACCGGGAACCATGCAGCGTTCCGCGCGTCGGTTGCCGCGAGCACGTGGTGTTCCGAAAGTTTCACCAGGCCGTAATAGGCCACCGAGACCACACGCCCGCGCGGATCACGTTCGGGATCGCCGAAGGTGAAGAGTTGTTCCAGATACACATTCGAAACGCCGGTCTCTTCGCGCAGCTCGCGGCGCACTGCCGCCTCCAAAGGCTCCTCCATCTGCACAAAACCGCCCGGCAACGCCCAATTGCCCGCAAACGGTTCGAGCGCCCGCTGGATCAGCAGCACCTTCAGGTCCTGATCATCAAACCCAAACACCACGGCATCCACCGTGAGGCTCGGGCGAGGATATTCATAAGTATGCGGCATATTGTCTCTTTCGAAATTTGACGATCGTCACGGCGCAATCCATTTGGATCGGGGAGATTTCGTCGATCATCAGTTGCTTGCTGGCCTCCGAAGAAAAGCCCCCGGAGCCAGCGCCGATGAGAGGGAATGCGATGGAGCCGAATCCCTTATCCTTTACAACGCCCATGGCGCTTCGAACCGAAGCCCGAATGGACGCTTCGGAAGCTCGCCAGAACATATTGATGCCCGCGACATGAATGATCCCTTTGAAGGCTAGCCGCCCCGCGCAGGTTATAACGGCTGAACCAAGGGGCATTGATCCATGCCGGGCGAGTTCCTTGAAGGGTTCAATTCCGGCACGCTTCTTGATGGCTCCTGAAACCCCCTGCGGTAATAGGAGCCACCACGGAATGATGTTGCGATTCCAGGCGTTAACGATCACATCTACGGATTGGTCGAGGATGTCGCCCTCCGTTTCTGTAAGCTTAATCATTGCATGATCTTTCTATCGCTGTTGGCGCTCAAACCGCGACGCCACGTTCCTCGAGAATCATCTGCTGGCGTAGCTCAAAGAGGCCCTTCTCCAGGCCGACGGGATATTGATGCGGATTCACCGAACGCTTCACCCCGGGGTGAAACGCCGCGAGCTGATCCTGCACACGCTGCCGCACCGCTTCCAATGTTGGCGGGTCGTAAACGCATCGCCCGTCGCGGAACACCGGTACCAGCAAATCCTCATGCACCAGGTCTTGGCGAATCGTCTTACGCCGTGTCGCATCCATCGGATCGACGATCGTCGTATCAAGGCCGTCCACGGGCGCGAAGGTCAATTCATCAAAAATCATATCCGCGCGGAATTCGCCGCCGGCACGGAACCTGCGCACCTGCAAGATGCCGGGGACGGATGTCTTGGGCAGTTGCTCGGAGAGTTTAATTTTGTGTTCCCAATCTCCCGGAACGTCGCCGCCCGGCCGCCGGATCGCTGAGAGTTTATAGACGCCGCCAAGCGCCGCCTGCTCGTAGGCCGTCACCAGCTTGGTGCCCACGCCCCACACATTGATCGCGGCATTCTGCTCCTTGAGACTACGGATGATGTCCTCGTCGAGATCGTTGCTCGCCAGGATCGCGGTATCCGCAAAACCCGCCTCATCGAGAATCCGCCGGGCCTCGATGCTCAAATACGCGAGGTCACCCGAATCCAGCCGGATTCCCAGCAGCTTCCCGCCGCGTTCCCGCAGCTTTCGTCCGATCTCCACTGCGTGCTGCACGCCCTCGACGGTGTTGTACGTATCGACGAGGAACACGCAGTTGTTCGGCATCGCCTGGGCATAGGCATCGAAGGCTTCCAGCTCGGTGTCGAAGCTCATCACCCAGCTATGGGCGTGAGTCCCCTTCACCGGGATGCCGAAGAGTTTTCCCGCCAGGACGTTGGAAGTTGCCGCGCATCCACCAATATACGCCGCCCGCGACGCCGTCACGCCGCCGTCGATTCCCTGTGCGCGTCGCAGGCCAAACTCCAGCACCGGCTCCCCGCGCGCCGCCATGCAGATGCGTGCCGCCTTGGTCGCCACCAGCGTCGGAAAATTCAACATATTCAGTAGGACCGTCTCCAGGAGCTGGCATTGCAGGAGCGTCCCCTTTACGCGGACCAGCGGCTCCTGCGGAAAGACCACCGTTCCCTCGGGCACGGCGTCGATGTCGCAGCGGAATTGCAGGCCGCCCAGGTATTTTAAGAACGCAGGATCGAAGAGCGCCGTGCCATCATGCCCGCTGAGTGTCGCCAGGTAAGTCAGATCGTCCCTGGAAAACGCGAACTTCCGGATGTGGTCAATCGCGGTGGCCAATCCGCAGGCCACGGTGAATCCGCTGCCGAAGGGAGCCTTGCGGAAGGTGACGTGAAACACGGCCTCACGGTCGGCCATGCCCAGTTTCCAGTACCCGCAGGCCATGGTGAGCTGGTAGAGGTCGGTCAGAAGCGCGAGGGATTCCCCATAAAGGCCGAGGGTGCTGGTCATGGGACAACTCCTTCAAGGTGTAATTTGTACACCTTATATGTGTAATATAAACACTAAGGTGGCGTCTGTCAAGAAATGGTGCGAAATCCGCCTGGCTTGGCCGCGAAACGTGTTATTCGATGGCTTCCCAGCGTTTGCCGGCGAGCGCGTGTCGCAGCGCCCAGTAGAGAAGGGTTACCACCAGCAGCTCGGCCCCCAGGAACCAGTAGAACAGGCCAAAGTGATCCGACAGGGCGGCCATGGCTGCGATGACGAATGAAAAGACCAGCGCCCCGATCATCGAAAGCCCGCGGCCGGCGGCCTTGCCTTCCTCCGTCGGCAGCGAAAACGGAACGCCCTTGCCGGTGACCGAGGGAAGAATCGCGTAAATCGGCATGACGAGGATTCCGGGCAGCAGCATCAGGAGAAGCTGACTCCCATGGGTCAGAATCGCCGTGACCACGACAAACACAAGGGCCACGGGTAAGGCCAGGAAGAGCAGCACGGCGCGGCGGGTGCCATTGCAGATCGCCGCGGGACCGGCAATCGGGGCGACGCGAAAAATATCGGCCGCCTGCCATTGCTGGGAGTAGCGCAGAATGCTCACGGCAAGCAGCGGCACGATGCCCAGATACGCCCCACTGAATGCGACCTGAAACGTCCCCCCCGTGGCCTGTCCCCCCTGAAAAAGGAACACAAAGGGAATGATGAGCATGGGAGCCAGGGAGGGATAAATGCGGAGCTTGGTCTCCCGGTCGCGGAACAGATAGGAGGCCGTCAGCGAAAACGCGGCGCGGGAAACCGGGTCGCGCAGCCACCATTTAAGCGGGGGCTGCGCGACCAAAATTGTGAGCCAGCGGCGTCGGGGTTCGCTTTTACCGGCTGGTCTGGCGATGGCGCGCGGGGGGACGTTTTCCATGAGCCGCTGCAGGCCCGCCTGGTAATCACGGGCCAGTTTGACAAAGGCAATCCACACCACACCGGCGGTGGCGAGGACACCCACCAGGGCCAGCGCGATGGAGGATTGGGACGCCTTTCCGACAAGCGCATCATCAAAGCTGGCAAACCACGCCGGCGGAAGCAACGCAATCCACCAGGTATGCGTCGCAAAGGCAGTGAGATCGCCAAAGCGGTTCACCATCCGCGGAATGACCTGCCCACTGAGGACCGCGGCGATCGAGACGAAGATCTGGGCGGTGGTCATCAGGCTATCGAGCTTCTCGCGCCCGAACCAGCGGATGCACAGTTGATACACCATCACCACGCACGCCGTGCAGAAGAGCGCCTCGAGCACGGTGGAGGCCGCATGAACGATCGGAAAGGCCCACCCGCCTGAGGCGATCCCGCCGATCATTCCCGCAAGGTTGAAGGCGCCTGCGATCCACAGCGAAATCTCGGCAAGCACGCTGATCTTGGCCCAAAGCAGCGCCTGCGGCGTGATCGGGCGATGCAGGAGGATGTCGTTTTCCTCCTTGTTGAAAAGAACCTCTCCGGCAGACGAGGAAACAAACATGCCCAGAAAGACGAAGGTCATTCCATGGAGATAAATGGCGAGGGCGAAGACCGGCTTGCCGGCAAGCGTCAAGGCGATGCACCCGAACAGGGCATAAAAAATGAGCACCGAGAGGAGCCGCCGCCCGACGGATTTGGGCGCACCCTTGAGCTGGAGCCCGCGGGAGCTGCGCCCCCGGAGGAAAAGCGTGAGGAAAAGCCGGCGAAGCGCTTTCGCGGGTGGAACGGGCCTGGCAGGGAGGGTGGAAGTCGGGGTGGTCATGAGCGGAACGTCTTTGCAAATTCCTGGGCGCGGCGCTCGAGTTCGGCGCCGCCGGTGAGCTGCGTGAAGAGGCGTTCGAGCGAATCGGCCTGGTAGCGGGCGATGAGTTCGTCGGGCCTGCCGTCGAGCAGAACCTTTCCCTTGTCAATGATGATCACGCGGTGGCAGACTTTTTCGACCACGTCCAGGATGTGGGAGCTGTAGACAATCGTTTTGCCTTCCTCGGCGAGCGTCTGGATGAGGGACTTGAAGCCGACGGCGGCATTGGCGTCGAGGCCATCGAGGGGTTCATCAAAAAAGACCACCGGTGGATTGTGAAGGAGGGCCGCGGTGATGACGACCTTGCGCCGCATCCCTTTGGAATAAGCGCCGAGCAGTTTCTCGGTGAGCGTTTCGAAACTCAGGTCAAAAAAGGCGATGAACTGGCGAATGCGCTCCCGGGCGGCCGCCGCATCGATGCCATAGAGCGCCGCGACCATCTCCAGGTATTCCAGACCCGTGAGCGATTCAAAAACGGCTCCGGATTCCGGGACAAATCCGACGTGGCGTTTGACCTCCAGCGGCTGGCTTCGCAGGTCAAAACCGCAGATCGAAGCGGTGCCCGAGGTGGGCTCGATCATGGCGGTGAGCATTTTCAGGGTGGTGGATTTGCCGGCGCCGTTGGGCCCGAGGAAACCGACGATCTGGCCTGGGGGGATTTCGAAGGAGATGGCGTCGACGGCGATTTGCGTGCCGAAAACTTTGGTGAGGCGGTTGAGCGCGATCATGAAAAATCCCCGCGAGGAGGATCCGGCGAAAAACAAATGCCACATCGGGAAACTTTCGCAGATCATACCCACCGGGCCCAGGCGCGAGTAGCGGGCGCGTCGGAAGCGCGGGATAATGAGGGATGTGAAAAAAGGAAACCAGAACTTCGAAAAGTTGGAATGTTAAGAAGGAATGAATAGGATTTTCGGATCGGGCCCGGTGCCTGTTTTCGCTTCGCAAGAATATGCAGAGATGTTACACTGCACACGAAATGTGCAGTGGCGCGGCCTTTCGGGGGCACCCTAATTGCGAAAAAGTGCCTCGCGCAGTCTTTAGGCAGAGAAACGAGCAACCGACGATGGAAAAGTATAAATGGCTGCAACTTATAAGCTTACAAGAAAAAGAACCGGCTGAAATTGCGTCCGGAACCGCCGCCAGCAAGCCGGCCGCCCACCGTTCAAGCAAGCCGCCGCACGAGCTTTGCTCTACAACTCCCGCAGTGCCGGAAAAAGCGCCCGACGTCTCGCCCCCAGGCGAATCCGTGGGCACGTCCGCGTCCGCCGATGATTCGGACGCCCACAGGCGGAAGATTATGGAAAGAGCCGAGCTCGAACTCAGTCTTCTCAATGAAATCAGTCGCGTGCTTGGGTCCACGCTTGATCTTCACAGTGTCTTCGACCAGACCATGCGCGTTCTCGCCGATCGGCTGGGCATGGAGCGCGGCTCGCTGGTCCTGATGGACGATGTCAGCGGAAAGCTGCGCATCGAGACCGCCGTCGGCCTTACGCCTGAGGAAATGCATCGCGGCACCTACGATATCGGTGAAGGCATCACCGGCTCGGTGGTCGCCACCGGCGAATCGATGATGGTGCCGGACATCGCCAATGATGACCGCTTCCTGAACCGCACCGGGGCGCGAAACGTTGTCGACGGCGTGCCGACCAGTTTCATTTGCGTTCCGATCAAGACCGAAGGCCGGACCATCGGGGCGCTCTCGGTCGACAAGCGATTTCTCAGCGATGAATCGATGCGCAGCGACCAGCGCCTGCTCGAGATCATCGCTTCCTTCATTGCCCAGGCCCTGAAGATCAACGAGATCGTCGTCCGCGAGCGTGAGGAATGGCAGGAGGAAAAACGCTCCATCACCGCCAACCTCCGATCAAAATACAAATTCGACAACATCATCGGCTCGGCTCCCGCGATGATTGATGTCTTTGATACGATCGCCCAGGTCGCCAGCTCGCGCGCCACATGCCTGCTGCTGGGCGAAACCGGCACCGGTAAGGAGCTCATCGCCAAGGCCGTGCATTTCAATTCCAACCGTGCCGACAAGCCTTTCATCCGCGTGAACTGCGGCGCCCTCACCGGGACACTTCTGGAATCGGAGCTCTTTGGCCACGTCAGGGGTTCGTTCACCGGCGCCATCAAGGACAAGATGGGCCGCTTCGAAGCCGCCAACGGCGGAACGCTCTTCCTCGATGAGATTGGCACCATCGACACCAGCCTGCAGGTAAAGCTGCTGCGCGTGCTCCAGGAGCGGGAATTTGAGCGTGTCGGCGACACCCGGACGATGAAAGTGGATGTCCGCATCATCGCGGCCACCAATCTTGAGCTTCAGGAGGAGGTCGCCAAGGGCCGCTTCCGCGAGGATTTGTTTTATCGCCTGAACGTGGTGACGGTCTATCTGCCGCCGGTGCGGAATCGCCGGGAGGACATCCCTCGCCTGATCGATTTTTTCCTCGACAAATTCAACGCCGAGAACGCGAAGCAGCTGCGCAAGATTTCCAAGGAAATGCTCAACGTCTTCGTCCGCTATCCCTGGCCGGGCAATGTGCGAGAGCTGGAAAACGCCATCGAGCGGGCGGTCGTGCTCTCCCGCGGGGACACGCTTACCGAGGACCTGCTTCCCACCGCCATCCGCGCTTTCGCCCAGCAGGGCCGCGCGACGATGGCCAGTGAAGGCATCGACGCCCTCACTCGCCGCCTCGCCGAGCAATCGATCAATGAGTTCGAGCTGCGCGAGGGCCAGATTTATGAAATGGTCATTCGCCAGGTGGAAAAGGCGCTCATCGAGAAGGCGCTTTCCCGCTGCTCGGGCGTGAAGATCAAGGCGGCTGATTTCCTGGGCATCAACCGCAACACGCTCAACAAGAAATTCAAGGAGCTCGGCCTCGAGGCCGAGGACCTCGCTGATCCCGCCCCCATCATCCTGCCGCCAACCGCCAGGGCGGGTTAAGCAAGCTTGATCGTCTTGCCGGAACTCGCAGATTCCAACGCCGCCAACAAGATCTTCATGTCGCGCAGGCCTTCTTCGCCGGGCGTCATGATGGGTTTGTTGTTGGTGATGGCCAGGGCGAATTCGTCCATTTCATTCGCGAAGTGGTGCACGGGGGTGTAAGTGAGCTGCTGCCGCTGGCGGCGCTGGGTGACGTATGCCTGGTTGCCGGTGTACTGCTGGAGCGGTTCGAGGTCGAGAACGGCCCGTTCACCATTGGCGCGGGCGCGGTTGCAGCCAAAGCCGTAGCTGGTGAGGATCGAGCCGAGCATTCCGGAGGCGAAGGCGAGCTGCACGTTCATGGTCTGCTCAACCTGGGAAAACTGCGGATTGTTTGGGGGCGTGAAACTGACGGCAGAGACGGAAATCGGTTCTTCGCCGGAGAGGTAACGGATGGCCTGGAGGGCGTAGATGCCCATGTCCATGATCGATCCGCCGCCGGCCTGTTTCTTGTTGAGCCGCCAGTAATTGTCAGGCGTGGAGCGGGCGCCGACGGCGAAACCCGCTTCGGCGGTAATTTCCAGGAGCTTTCCCATGGTGTTCTGGTCGCGGGCGACCTGAATGCATTGCCGGGTGAGCGGTTCATACTGCTGGCGGTAGGCGATCATGAGCTGTTTGCCGGCGGTTTTGCAGGCGGCGATCATGGCTTCGCAGTCGGCGACCTTGGTGGCCATGGGCTTTTCGCAGAGGACATGCTTGCCGGCCTTGGCGGCGCGGATGGTGTATTCGGGGTGCATGTCGTTGGGGAGGACGATGTAGACGACATCGATGTCGGGATTTTTGGAAATGTCGTCATAGTTGTCATAGGTATAGATATTCTTTGAATCAATGCCGTACTGCCCGGCGAGCGCCTTGTTCTGATCCGGATGGCCGGTGACGATGGCGACGGGCTTGCAGTATTTGGCCTGCATGATGCCCGGGAGAATCTGGCCCTTGGAGAGGGTGCCGATGCCGACGATGGCGAAGCCGAGTTTCTTGGAAGGCGCGGCGCCCGGAGCCGCCGCGCGGGCGGAAATGGGGCGAAGTGCCGTGGCGGCGATGGCTGCGGCGGCGCCGGTAAGAAAACTGCGGCGCGAAAAACCAGGGATGGTTGTCTGCATGTGTATTCCTCCAGGCGAAGTAAATTTTGAAATGCGACGGGGTTATACCATGAAGTCTTGGCAAAACGCACCTGTTCAGGCGCAATCCGGTAAACGCGAATGCGAATATCCGTCGCCGCTCTGATGTAAATCTGCGAAGTTTGGGTTTGCCGGGGCACGGAAGCCGTGGTAGGTAATCAAGAAGGGGCGGCATTCCCACACTTCTCTCAAAGGCTGCGGAGCGAGGCACACGTGAAACAACTTCAATTGCACGCGGATCGGGCACTTCGATTTCAACGTCATACCCGAGGCGCGGTCCTTTGGCGGTCCTGCCTGGAAGCGCTCGAACCGCGCCGGCTCCTTTCGGGCAACGTGGTGCAATGGAGCGGCGGCCTCACCGGCAATTCCCTCTACTCAAACGAAACGATCCTGACTCCCTCCAACGTGAATACCACGCAATTCGGATTACTTACGAAGATCACCCTGCCCGGCGGGACCGGGGATCAGGTTTACGCACAGCCACTGTACATGGAAGCCGTGCCAATCGCGGGGCAGGGAACGCACAACATCGTTATCGTCGCGACTGAACTCAACAATGTGTACGCCTATGACACCACCACGTTTGCGCTGCTTTGGACCACCAGCCTGGGGACGCCGATTGTGCACAACGCCGCGGGCGGGCCTAACTTCAACAACTTCACGGCGACTCTGGGCGTGACCGGGACACCCGTGATCGATCCGGCGACGGATCTGATGTATCTGGATTCAACGCAGGAACCGAGCACGGGCGTGTTCATCCATAAAATCTTTTCGATCAATATCACCAACGGTGCGACCGTCAACTCAATGACGCTTGGGAATGTGACGGGCGGGATCGTGCCGAAAATTCCTGGAACGTCGTCCGACGCGGTCGGCGGGATGGATCCCTTCACTCCCCAGAAGGAACTCCAGCGGCCGGGCCTGACGATCCTCAACGGCGTGGTTTATGTTGCGTATGGCAGCTATGGAGACATCGATCCCTATCACGGCTGGGTACTGGGCTTCAGCGAAAACTCGCTGGCGATGACGGCGGTCTTTGACAGCACGCCCAACCAGATCCCCGGTGGGCCAACAGGTGGAACGGAGGCCCACGATGGGGAGGGATCGATCTGGATGAGCGGGGCGGAGCTCTCTACGGATGGAACCAGCTTGTATTTCGTTTCCGCCAACGGCGATTTTGATGCCGATCCGGCATACGGCGCCTACGGGAACGCTGCCGTCAAAATCAACGTGACCAACACGACGTCAGCCAATCCCGGGGTGAACGGATGGGGACTTGCCGTCGGGGATTACTTCGCGCCCTCCAACGCGCTGACCATCGGGAATTACCAGATCGATCTGGACCTTGGCACATCGGGCCTCGTGCTGCTGCCGACCCAGGGCGGGGCGAATCCAAACGAGGCCATCTTCATCGGCAAGCAGGGCGTTTCCTACGTGCTCAACCTCAACAACATGGGCCAGTACAATCCCACTTCAGATAACATTCCGCAGGAAATCAGCCTGAACGGCCACGGCATGTGGGGAACGCCGACGTATTTCAATGGCGAGATGTATTACCACGCGTCCGGCGACGTCCTGATGGCCTATTCGCTGACCAATGGGGTTCTTTCCTCGCAGCCAGTGGCCGGCAGCACAGCCGTGATCAATTCAGAGGGCGCGACCCCGGTGATTTCCTCCAACGGCACCGCCAACGGCGTCGTCTGGGAAATTACCAACGGTGGAAATTTCAATGCGTATGATGCGACCACGTTGCGCCAGATCTTTACAGCAAGTCTGGGAACGACCGAACATTTTTCGGTCCCGACGGTTGCCGATGGGCAGGTCTATGCCGCCGGCGCGGGCTTCCTGGATATTTTTGGCGAAAAGGCCGCTCCCTTTCCGGGGCTGCCCGCCACTCCAGTTGCCCCCGCGGTGTCCAGCGCCCTTGGCGATCAGCTGACCGTTTCCTGGAACGCTACCTCCATTATTGATGAAACGGGGTTTGTAATTCAGCGTTCCACCGATAACCTGACTTTCTCGCAGATCGGGACAGCGCCGGTGGACGCGACGAGCTTTGTCGACACGGGCGTCACGGCGGGGATGACTTATTTTTACCGCGTGCAGTCCATTAACCCGCTCGGATCGTCGAATTTTTCGACGGTCGTGAGTGCGACGGCCCAAATGTTCACAAATCCCACGGACAATTACACGTTCGATGCGGGCAGCGGGACAAGCGCAGCGGATTCAGGGACGGCGAACATCACCGGGACTTTGACCGGCTCAGTTTCCACGCCGCAATGGGCTGGCGGTTACAACGGAAGCGCGCTTTCCTTCAGCGGAGACGGTGTTTTTAATTCCAGCACGAGCCAGTCGGCGGTGCAGGTGACCGCGAGCGGATTGTCCACAACACTCCAGGCGAATGCGACCGTTGCCGTGTGGATCAAGACCACACAGACCGGCAGCAATGATCCAACGAAGGCCCCGGCAATCCTGGGAGCAACACGGTTGAACCAGACGGGCATTTCATTTCCGCCACCGGCAGTCAACGTGGAGGACGGGGACACTGATATTCGCTGGGGATACATTGACGCGTCCGGGCACATCGGCGTGGCCGTCGACGGCTACAAACTGGTTCCAAACCCGGCCGATAAGTTCGGCGTGGTGAGCACGACAGCGGTGAACGACGGCCAGTGGCACTTTGTGGCGTTCACCCGAAATTCGACCACCGGCATCCTGCAGGTGTTTGTCGATGGCGTGCTGCAGGGGACGTTTGTCGGGGACACCGGAACCAAGGCCGCGACGTACAATCTGATCGGCGCTCAGCTTCAGGAATCGTTTTCAACGAACAACTCGACGGTCATTACGACGGGCGCTAACTATTTCAACGGCAGCATCGACGGCTTGCGAACTTATAACCAGGTGCTCAACTCTGCGGAAATCGCCCTTTTGGCAACCCTCCCCGGTTCGCCGACGAACTTCACCGCCGCTCCGCTGTCGGGCACTTCTGCTGTGCTCAATTGGACCAACACCCCTTTACCCGGGACGTCGGTTATCACGCCCAATGTGCAGATCGAATATCGCGTCGGAACCAGCGGTTCGTTCCTGCCGCTGTTGACCGTCAGCGGCACGCTGAGTTCTTATACCGTCACCGGACTCACCGCCGGCACCCAGTATCAATTTGAAATTCAGGAAGTGGATTCGGCCGGCGGCTCCGATTTCACGGCCCCCGCGAGTGTAACACCGAATTTCGCGCAGATCGTGTCTCGGACTGTCTTCTACAATGACAGCTTCTATGACTTCAATGACCCCAGCGCAAACATCTTTGACGCGGGCGCCACGGATGGTTCGAAGGTCGCCCTGCTGCCCGGCCAGTCCGCGAACTTCCAAAACTACACCAATTTTGACGGCGGGCTCACCGGCATCAGCGTTGATGTGGCCAATCTGTACGTTTCGGCCGGCGTTTCGCTCAGCGACTTTACGTTCAAGACGGGCAATGTTTCGGATACGTCGTCCTGGACTTCGATCACCCCCGATGGCATGGCCATATTTCCGGGAGCGGGAAGCGGTGGTTCGACGCGCATTGAGTTTGTGTGGAACAGGTCGGACGCGGTCAAGAACGCCTGGCTGCAGATTGGAGTCCTGGCCGGGTCGGATACCAACCTGGCAGCCGGCGACACGTTCTACTTCGGCAACGCGATTGGCGAAATTGGAAATTCGCCCTTCGATGCCAAGGTCACAGCAGTGGATGTGATCCTGACGCGCGTGAATGCAGCCAACGGAGTGGGCGAGACCGATCCTTACGATATCAACCGGGACGGGAACGTGGATGTGAACGATGAAAACATCGCCCTCGCCCACGAGACCACCGTCCTCAATGCCATGCAGCTCATAACGGCCCCGGCCGCGTTCAGCCTCGTGCCTGCCGACGAGTCGGCCCATCCCGGCTCGCCCGGTGTTGGCTCCGCGCCGCCCGCGATTACCGATTCGGCACTGAGCAGTCCGGTCATTGCTGACGTGCCAACGCAGGTGATTGTCCCCACGGGCGCAAGTGACCCGGCGCCGCACGCCTCGCCGGTGATCCATGAAAAGACCGCGGGCACAAAAGGCCCGGCGCATTCCGGCACGAATTCGCCCGCAGCGCTCCCGAGCACGGGCAATCTTCCGCTGATCAAGACCTTCCGCGTTCACGGCCTTGTTCGCGGCGTGCTGCTGAATGCCAATTCGCTTTTCTCGCTGATCACTTCCCGTTTCCGCTGATTTGCAGCGTGCCGGCAATTCCGGCCATCCGCACAGGAATCGCCCCCGTGGCAACGTTGACTATAATGGCACCGTTGTGGTGTGTTGTCGCGCATGCGTAAGGGCGTTTAATGAAGCGGTTTGATCGATCAGGCAAAAAAATTCTGGCCGGGGCGATGAGCGTTGCTTTAGCGGGGATGAGCCTGCTGGCTTTGGGACAAAATGCGGGGAATGCCACCTCAGGTGCTCAGGCGCGCCCGCCGACGCCGATGGAGCAGAAAGGCATCGGCTATCTGCTCGCCCAGCAGGACAAGGACGGCGCATGGCTGCCGCAGGTGGGGCCGGCGGTAACGGCGATGGTCGTCAAAGGCCTCGTTCAATCCGGGCGGCCGCTGGCTGACCCGGCCGTGAAGAAGGGCCTCGATTTCATCGAGACCTGCCGGCAGAAGGATGGCGGCTACTACAGGGACACGAACCCGAATTACAACGCGTCGATCGTGCTTTCCACGCTCGCCGTGCTGCCAGGCGATGCCTACAAGGGCCAGGTTGCGGGCCTGCAGACGTTTTTGAAGGGCCTGCAGCAGGTCGATGGCAAGAAGGATGCCAAGGGGAATGCGATTACGAAGGCCAATTCCTGGTACGGCGGCTCGGGTTATGGCGAGGATCGGCCGGACCTTTCCAATACGTCGTTTTTCATTGAGGCCCTGCATGACTGCGGCATCACCGGGTCGGACCCCGCCATGCAAAAGGCGCTCGTCTTCGTCTCGCGCACGCAGATGAACGGCGAAACCAACGATCAGGAATTTGCCAAGGGCGTCACCGATGGCGGTTTCATTTATACCCCGGTGGATGGCGGCGATTCCAAGTTTGGCGACATCGACAACCTCGATGGCGGCTCGACGCTCCGCAGTTATGGCTCGATGACGTATTCGGGCTTTAAGAGCCTGCTCTACGCCGGCCTCACCGAGGACGACCCGCGTGTGAAGGCCGCGGTGAAATGGATCAGCAATAATTGGACGCTGGAATACAACCCGGGCTCCGGGGGCACATTGGATGGCCAGTATTATTATCTGCATGCGTTTGCCAAGGCGATGAAAGCCTATGGCCACGACACCATCACCGATTCGAAAGGCGTGAAGCACGACTGGCGGCGCGAATTGCAGGAGTTCCTCGCCGCTCACCAGAAACCGGATGGCAGCTGGGTCAATGAAAAAAGCCCGCGCTGGCTGGAAGGCAACCCCGTGCTCCCCACCGCCTATATGGTGCTCGCGCTTCAGGAATCGCGAAAATAGGAATCACTTCGTCGCGCTGACTCTCTGGAAAGCGCTTCGTTAAAACAGAAGTATTTCTTCGAAGCAACCTTGATCGTTGCGCCCAGCCTGGATTTCCCTTGCGTTGAGCTGCGGTGCGATCTATGGTGCGAGTGATGTGGCGGTGGCAAATCCGGCAGCGGTGAGGTGGAAGATGGCATCAAAAAAACACGCGCGAGTTCTCTGGATAAGCACCTCCATGGCGGCCGCATTCGGAGGCTGGAGCAGCCAGGCCCGGGCGCTCGATTTACTCGGCGTCCAGCCCGCGGCGCTCGATCAGCCGCAGATCAACGCCATCGTCTACCAGGGAAACGCATCCACACCGCTGATCGGTCAGACGGAGGATCCTCTGGGCGGGCTCCTGGGCGGCGACACGGTCAGTTTCTTCAACGTCCAGGCGTATCTTGACACCGGCGCCAGCAGCATTCTTATCTCGACGCCCACGGCCCAGGCGCTGGGTCTCCAGGGCCTCACGTTCAACGGCTCTCCGGTGATTTATTCTGATGTTGGGGTGGCGGGCACGGATGATTTCCAGGTATCACAGCCTCTCCGTTTATCGCTCGCCAATTTTTATCCGCGCACCACGGACCTCGACACCTTCCTCGACGTCAACAGCACCCAGCCGGATGTCTCTCCCTATACGCCGCTCCCTTCATCGAACAACCTGTACGTGGAGGTCGGCCCGTATCAGCCGCTGGTCGATAACCCCGGCGGCGACGACATCGACCAGGTCATCAATGAGCTGCTCGCGGAGGAAAATGCAGTTGATGTCATCGGCATGCCCGCGATCCAGGGCCACGTCATGGTGATGGACACCTCCGCCGTCAAACAGCTTGGCCAGTTCTTCGACATCATCGGCGGCGCCCTCACCGGACAGGGAGACCTTGGCGATCTCTCAGACGCCGATTTTAATACCCTCGCCACCGCCGGCATGCGCACCTACCTTTATACCCCCGGCACGCCCTTCCATCCGCTTACTGTTGATACCGACCCCGGCATCCCGAGCACGCAACTTCACGTCAAACTTTCGTATGCGTCCTTCGACCGGTTCACCACCGTCACCCCCTCCGGCCAGCCCGGGCCGACGCTTACGCACAACCCGATCATCGGCAAGGACCCTGTGAAAATTCTCGACGGCATTTCGCAACCCGACACCCCGGGCATCACGATCACGCGGAATGTCTCTGATCCCGGCGGGTCTCACCTGGTGTCCAGCGAAGGCAACTGGCTGCTCGATACCGGCGCCGCCGCCAGCATTGTGTCCCAGGCCCAGGCCGCCAGGCTGGGCATTCACTATCAGGCCGGCACCTTCGGCACCACGGCTCCCATCCTCGTGGATGAAAATGGCATTCCCCTGGCGCCCGATGACACCTTCAGTCTCGCAATCAGCGGCATCGGCGGCACCGAAACGCTTGCGGGTTTCTTCGTCGATGAACTGACAGTCCCCACGATCGAAGGCACCGACTCCGGCAATGACGCCTATAACCTTCACTTTCAGCACGCGCCGCTCCTCGTCGGGGATATCACCATCAAGGACCCCGTCACTGGGCAGACGCTTACGCTCGACGGTGTCTTCGGCATGAACTACATGGTTCAATCCATCAACTTTGAGACAGATTCGGAAGGGAACCTGCTGAATATCGGCACCCCCAGTCCCAGTTATTTCCAGTACGTCACCTTCGATGAGCCCAACGGGATTCTGGGCTTCAGCATCGATCCCGAGTCGGGCCTCGCCCTGCCGGTGCCGGAGCCCGCCTCCCTGGCGATGCTTTCCGCCGGGGCGCTTCTCCTGCTTCGCCGTCGTCGATAGTCCATCGCATGGGCGCCGCCACTTTGCCGCCGCGCCGCACCCGCGACTATACTGATGGCTCTCTTTTTCAACGGAGGGCCTGCATGCCCATGAGTTCCCCGACGGTCCCCGCCGACCTCAAATCCTTTCTCACCCTTGCCGCCGATCAGACCGATGCGTTTCTAAAATCTTATCTGCAGTCGCTGTCTGAATCGCCTCCCAGGCTCACCGAGGCGATGGCCTATTCTCTCCTGGGGCCTGGTAAGCGCATCCGCCCGGCGCTGGTCCTGCTTTGCCATCTGGCGGCAGGGGGGGACAGTGATGCATGGTCCACCGCGCTTGTGCCCGCCGCGGCCATTGAGATGATCCATTGCTTCTCTCTGATTCACGATGATCTGCCCGCGATGGACAATGACGATCTGCGTCGCGGACGCCCGACAAACCACAAGGTCTTCGGTGATGCGCTGGCCATCCTCGCCGGCGATGCCCTCAATACGCTCCCCTTCGAGCTCATCAGCACCCGCATCGAAGATTCCGCGCTGGCCATCGGCCTTATTCGCGAACTCGGCCACGCAACCGGCCCAGAGGGCATGATCGGCGGGCAGGTGCTGGATACCTGCCACCCGGACGAAGCCCGGGCCGCCGGCAAGCGTGCGACGCTCGCCGACCTGCAGCGCATCCACCGCATGAAAACCGGGGCGCTGATCCGCTGCGCCTGCCGCATGGGCGCCCTGTGTGCCAATGCCGACGCCGCGGTCCTGGATTCAATCGATCTTTACGGCCGTGCCATCGGATTGGCGTTTCAGATCGTCGATGACATCCTGGATGTCACCGCCACGCCGGAGCAGATGGGCAAGAACACGAACAAGGACGCGGCGATCGGAAAACTGACGTATCCTTCGCTGGTTGGTCTTGCCAAGGCCCG
>Ga0265314_10001046_pt1 | contig 32289 bp, 29 predicted proteins | sample 4126metaG_FD_203106 | JGI IMG/M metagenome (GOLD analysis project Ga0265314, IMG submission 203106) | Rhizosphere microbial communities from Carex aquatilis grown in University of Washington, Seatle, WA, United States - 4-1-26 metaG | ecosystem: Host-associated > Plants > Roots > Rhizosphere >...
TGAGTCGGCCTGAATCTTTCATCTTTTCAGCTGGTTTCTAAGCAAAATTCATCTCGTTCCCAATCTCCCGTTGGGAACGCAATGTCCAGAAGCTCCGCTTCACCATAATACAAGAGCAAAACAAGTGTGGCGTGCGGCACTCCCAAACAGCCTGTCCCTCAGCAGCGGAAGGGTTTGGGAATGAGATGAACACCATTCGTTTATGAAATGTCGCGCAAAAAAAAGTATATTTGACTATACGTCCATACCCATAGACAATCCGATAAATTCTCTCAGCGTTCGGAAAGCATTTAACCTTTTACAAAATCAAACGTATCATTGTCATCGGAAAAGGATGTCATAGATGACATTCAAACTTACGGAGTAACTGACGGACCTGGTATTTCAAAAATTAGCCGAAACCCTCGATCGCTGCAAAAGCGGTGATCTCTCGGCTTTTCGGCCTCTCGTGGAAGAATATCAGGGATATGCCTTTTCCGTTGCCTTCAGAATTCTGTGCGATGAAGAAGAAGCGAGGGACGTTGTCCAGGAATCATTCATCCGCATTTGGAGCAGCCTCCCCCGCTATAATCGTGAGATGAAATTTACGACGTGGATGTATTCAATCGTCGCCCATTTGTGCTATGACAAACTGCGAACTCGGAAGAAAAGAGGAACAACCGCGCTTGACGCAGTCGATCCATCGCTGCTCGCGAGTGTCGCGGTTGAACATAACCCAGAACGGCTCTACAGCAATAAAGAACTTGCAGGCGCGATCGAAATGCTGACCGATAAACTGCCGCCAAAACAGAAAATTATTTTCGTACTCCGGGACCTTCAAGGACTCAGCGTGAGCGAGGTGAGTGAAATTCTTCGGCTCTCAGAAAGCTCGGTGAAAGCGAACCTGGTTTATGCCCGGAGATTCCTCCGTGAACGACTTGTCCCCTTCATTTCAGATTGAGATGCCGATGAATTGCACAAGATTCAGAAAAGCGATGTATTTCCGCGAGGACGAACTTGGGCCGGACGAATGGCGAGAATTCCAACGTCATCTTTCGACGTGCAGAGCGTGTGTCGCAAAATATCGTGAGGTAGAGCGAACACAAGAAGTTTTAGCGCTTTTCAAGAATAGAACTCCAAATTCCACGAACCCTGTTGCCATGGCGAATGCCGTCATCGGCGAAATTGAACGCAACAATTCGCGGAAGACGTCGGCGAGCGTCTACGACCTGATCGTTCTGCGGCTCGGGCTTCCCGTTGTCCGGATTGCCATCGCATCCACACTAACACTCCTGTGCGCTTCCTTTTTGATTGAGTATACTTCCGGCTATGTTCATGTCAAAGGCCTTGAGACTTCGATATCGACATCTTCTCTAGTGCACTCAGACTTCCCCGCCCCGTTTCTGACGCAGAACGATGCGCTGGGAGTGGTATCCGACCTTTCGCGATTCGCGACGGGCAAGAAATCATTTTTTGAAGTTTCGGGCAATTGGGTGATGATCAACAAAGCATCCATAGAAGATTTCATCCTGTTATACAACGAACTCCAATCGATCACGCCAAAGCTTCCTCCAGAGTTCCGCGCCGCGCATCCCCAGCTCTGGAAGCTCTTAACGAAAAAGAAGGATGCAAAAGAACTCGATGCCCTTCTTAAGGAACGGATGTCATTGATTCGTGAGCTGAACGATCTTATTCCGCAGGAAAGGAAAATACCATGAGTCGGACAACAAAATCCATTATTTTCTTGATCATGTTGTTTTCAGGCGGCTGTAATGACTACACAATAAAAACAACAATTAGTCCGGATGGATCATTTGAACGGACAATCGTGTGCGACGGAGATTCTCTCGGCCTCCGCTATCTTCATCTCCCGTACGTGTTCGACAGCTCCTGGAGCATCGGAATAGAACACGGAACGGAGAAAGGTTTCACTACCACTGCAAAGAAAACGTACATCAACAGCGATCAACTTATGGCCGAGTTCTCGCAGGGAAGAGACTCTGCTAAGCTCCAGATTTCATGCCGTGTCGAGAAGCACTTTCGGTGGTTTTTCACGTATTATACCTACACTGAAACGCTCCCATCGTTCAGCATCTATAGGCACGAGCCGATCGACAGCTTCTTTACTCCAACGGAAATCGATCTCATCAAGGAAGACAAGGACAGTCTTCTCAGCAAGCGAGTCGACGAATTTTGGTTCCGCAATATTATCGACGAGTTTATCGAGAGGATACAAGCGCGGGCAAGAGAGCTGAACGACCCCGCCCTTCCGCCATCGGCTTTTGCCAACCAGAAAGAACCGCTGATCGAAGCACTTATCAAAGACGTGAATGCCAAGCCGGATGATATTGCTCGGATCGTCGAAAGAAACCTTCGTCCACGCCCGGTAAAAAGACTGCAGGGAGCGATGGATACGATCTTCACGAATATAACGAAAGAGATCAAGAGTGAGGCTGAATTGGATTTTTCATACAAGAACGAAGTCTCTATGCCGGGGATACTTCTCACTTCGAACTCGAAAAAGATCGAAGGGAACCAGGTTTTCTGGGACAGTCGATCAAACCGGTACTTTGACGTTGTTATGAGTGCAGAATCCCGAATGGTCAACCTCTGGGCAATAATCGTTACTTCAATCGTTTGTCTCGTGCTTATTATCGGATTACTACTTCCTCTCATTCATCGTGTTCGTTGAAGATATTTTTTTAAAAAAGACAGATTGTCTCGTTCCCAACGGGACAGATTGTCCCGAGGCAACTGAAGAGTTTGAGAACGAGATGATGAATTCGCTCCCAATCCCAAAGGGATCACTTCTGCCGAAGGCATCACTTCGTGAGTGACGAGACGTTGGGAGCGAGTTAAGACGCCCATCGACAAAGAATAGACCCAGCCTCATTCCTTCCGCCAATTGACGCGAGAAATCGATGCGCCGTCGGATTCAAAAATGATTGCCCCTTCTTCATCTGTTCGATGAATTCTTATCCCTAGATCCTTAAACCGTTCTATTACTTTCCGCGAAGGATGACGGAATTTGTTGAACTTGCCCACCGAAACAATAACTTCTTTTGGTGCAACATTCGTCAGAAATTCTGCGGAACTGCTGGTCGAAGATCCATGGTGCCCGGCTTTCAGCACGTCGCTTTTGAGGAACGATTGATACACCGAGTCCAAATGCTCTTCGACAGGAAGCTCAGCATCCCCCGCAAAAAGAAACGACGTTGTGCCGTAGACTAATTTGAAAACGACCGAAGTATTGTTTAAATGGTCATAGCCGTCGGTAGAATCTATATCAAGAAAAGAATGAATAGGATGCAATGTATAGAGGCGGACGTTTGGAATTTCCGCAAGCTGAATTCCCGCCGTAACCACATGGCGAATATTGGGAATGAGCGACTCATAGTCATAATACAGCGCCGACTGAGCGCGCTGGCCTGCGTCGATTACCCGGTTCACGTCAAAGTTGCGAATCAGATACGGCACTCCTCCAACATGGTCGCTGTGCGGATGGGTAACAACGATCGCATCAATTTTTAAAATGCCGTGCCGTCTGAGAAACGGTGCAACGACTTTTTCTCCCGCATCATGGTCAAATGTTTTCGGCCCCGCATCGACAAGGAATTTTTCTCCCGAAGGAAATTCAATCACCGCCGCGTCCCCCTGTCCGACGTCCAGGAATTCAATACGCAAATTTGTCGGAGCAACGTCGCGAGATGAAAAAAGGGAAAGAAGTAAGATGATGTTTATGCCGGCAAACAAGATTAAAAGAAGGCGTCTTAGGAACATTTTATTCGTGAGATTGAACAGCGCTGCGACAACAACGGAATAGAAAAAACCTTCTTTGAACCCGAATGTGGCTGTTGGAATTGACGCGTACGGAACGGCGTTGGCGAGCATGACAAACTTCAGCGCAAACCAGGACAGAAGGTTGTTCACTTCGTTAAAACAGGTCGACACCCATATCGAAAATATTCCGGCGAGAACCGAAACAAATCCGACAATGACGATAATCTCGACAATGGGAACGACTACCAGATTTGCTGCCAGCGAAATGAGCGATACTTTCCCGAAAAAATACGCGGTGAAAGGGATCGCGCCTAATTGTGCGGCAAGCGAAACCGCAAGCAATTTCAACACATAATCAATTGCTTTTACCTCTTCGAGGCTTTCTGGAATTTTCCTAATAAGCGCAGTCAACTTCGGATAGAAATAGGCGATCGCTAACACGGCAGAGTACGAAAGTTGAAATCCTGCGTCGAACAGTTGCATCGGGTCGTATGTCAGAATTATCACGGCAGAAACGCCGAGCGAATTGTAGACATTTGTCCGCTCTTGGAATAGCCTCGCAAGCAGCACAGTAATCGCCATCAACGACGCCCGCACCACGGGCGGCGCAGCTCCGGTGAGTTCCATGTAATAAATGATTCCGGCAATTGCTGCGATACTCTTTTCCCGTTCCGGCAAACGAAGCAGCCCGAACAGCGCGTACATGATCGCTGCAACGAGTGCAACACGCATTCCGGCAACAATAAGGACATGAATCGTTCCGGTGTTGACAAATGCGCTCTTAATATCTGCAGACAAGTCTGTCCGATCCCCGAGCAAGAGCCCGATCATGAAGTTCGCCTCGTCGCCCGCCATCGCCTCGTTGATAATGCGAAGAATAAAATGCTTCGAGGGAAAGATAACGTACTCAAAAAACAGGTTCGGCGTTCCTTCCGAAACTGCATGGACTTCCGAATATCCAAACACGTGAATAGTGGCAAAGATATTGTTCAACTCAAGATAATCGCGATAACTGAACTCTCCCGGATTTCGTGAGGCGATAGGTGTGTTCAAGATCCCTTCCAGCGAAATAAGAGAGCCATACCGGAATTCTCTAATCTTGTCGTTCGTCCGCTTATTTTGAACGACGGTCAGAAGCGCATCTCCATTTGTCGAAAATGAGTCCTTGCCGGCCGCGATTGAACGGACGTGAACGAGCGAGGTTGTTCTTCCTTCTTTGAGACGCGGCTCGTCGGCAATTTCACACAGAAGCCGTAGCGGTTTCGGCGTGTCAAGAAAATGTTTTATGTGAGTTGGCGGCGTGAGCTGGACGATGGCGGCAGAGTAAGCGGCGGAGGAAAAAAGCAAGAGGAACGAAAATGAAACCGACCGAATGATCTCTCGTCCGCAGGCGCGACGGAATCGAATCAGAGTCCACAGCGAGAGAACAAGACATACCGCGGCAAGAAATCCCCAAACATACCAATGGACATTCAGCAATCGAGCGGCGTATGTTCCGCAGCTAATCAACAATGCCGCAGCCACCGCCGGCTTGTCAGTCCACATAGCCCCCCCTTTGACCTACGTGATGTTACGACGACATGAAAGACACGATTGTCGGCGTAACGTCAGTGAGCTTAGTAATCTTATCAGAGAAGTATTTCCGCTGCCTCCCCACGACGATCAACGGGACCGGATTGCGCGTGTGCGACTTCGTCGACAAATTTTCGATATTGCCATGATCGCTCACAAAAAGAAGAATATTGTTTTGATCGTCAAAGGAATCGAGAATGCCGGCGAGAAAACTATCCATGCGCTGTAAAACATCGACCGCGCTCTTCATCTTTTGAGAGTGGCCGGCTTTATCGGATAAAAAATACTCAAACAGCGTAAAATCGAAATCGCGTCCGATCTCATAAAATTTCTTTCCGGCATCGAGCGCGCTCATCACCGGGAGCCGATAGCCAAAAGTATTCAGGCCTTCGTTTGTAAGGTCGGCTGAGAGCGCTTTGCCGGCGGCAATATTTTCGATAGTGTTGAGCGCCCGGCCGGCTGATAGATACGAAAGCGCAACGACCGGTGTCCTGCCACGGGGGGAGTTAATATAGTCGAAATACTTTGCAGGAAATCCGTTGACGAAAAAGAACTTTTTGCCGCGCTCTTGGAGCCGGACAAAAATGTTTCGTTCTTTGATAACGGGAACAAGAGTCGAATAGGGATACGGACCGAAATGCTTCCCAATTTTCATCGGCGCGTTGACGCCGGTAAAGATTGCGGCCTGGCCTGTGCCGCTTTGCGGAAGCCCTGGAACACCGAGCGTTGTATTGACCGGCGTTACCGATGCGCGCGACGAGAAAATTTTCCTTTTCCGGAGCGATGGGATTGTCCCGTCAAACAATTTTTCAAACGTCGGGAAGCTCCCTGCGAAGAATGGATTGATCGATGAGTCCTCTTTGCCGTATCCCACACCATCCCAAAAAATCATCAGAACAGACATGGGCTAGACCTTACTTTCCAGCATGACGGTCACCGGACCATTATTGACAAGCTCAACATCCATCATTGCTCGAAATAGGCCTGTTGATACTCTGTCGTTCCCGAGCATTTGGCGCAACTGATCCACAAAAATATTATAGAGAGGTTCCGCCTCCGCCGGCGGTGCTGCGTCGATGAAACTCGGCCGGTTCCCTCTTCGCGTATCTCCATACAACGTAAACTGCGAAACTGCGAGCACAGACCCGCCAACTTCCCGCACGGATAAATTCATCTTCTGCTGCTCGTCTTCAAAAATTCTGAGTGAACAGCTTTTCTCGGCAATGTACTGCGCATCCTCCGCGGTGTCGTGAACTTTTATTCCCAGGAGTATCAGCAGTCCTTTTTCGATAGAGCTGTGCATTTTCCCGTCAATTGTGACGGATGCTTTTGATACCCGCTGAATTAACGCTTTCATGGAGTATCCGAAAATTTTGCCGCGAGAACGCCGCGGGCTTTTCCGCTGTAATCGCTGAACAGTCGAATGTCAGCCCAGCCGGCTTCGGCGAAAATGTTTTTTACAGATTCCGATTGATTGTAAGCATGCTCAACAATAATGGCTCCCATCCGATCGAGGAATGAGCTTCCGATTTTGGCAATCCTCCGATAAAAGCTCAGGCCATCTCCACCGTCTGTAACGGCGAACGACGGCTCAAATTCCTTGATTTCCGGCTGAAGCTCATTGAATTCTGCTTTGGAAATGTACGGAGGATTTGAAACTACTAGCTGGAATTTCGATGAAAAATCATTTTCAGAAACTCCAAAGACATCATGGACGGAAAACGTTATTCTTCTTTCGACTCCATTCTTTTCTGCATTCAATCGGGCTAGATCAATGGCGTCTGAGCTTTTATCGACAGCAACAACGGAAGCATTTTCGAGCAGTGCAGCAAGAGAGACGGCTATGCATCCGCTTCCGGTACCAATATCAAGGATCCGCAGCGCCTGGCCGGGGAAATGTTCTTTCGTATAACGAATCGCTTGTTCCACCACCACTTCCGTCTCAGGCCTCGGAATCAATACGCGCCGATCGACCGCAAACTCAAGTCCCATAAACTCTGTCTTACCGCTGATGTACTGCAGCGGCTCATGAAGCAAACGCCGTTGAAACAAAGCCTTGAATGAAGAGAGTTCTTCATCGTTCAGTGGCTTGTCGAAATTTGTGTACAATTGAATTCGTTTGAGGCGGAGAACATGACAAAGGAGCAATTCAATATTCAGGCGTGATTCATCAAACCCCTTTTCCGAAAGATATGACGTTCCCCATTGAAGCATCTCAAGAATTGTCCAAACTTTTTTTTGAACTGGACCAACGGCCAAAAAGCTACTTCTTCCTTTTTTGGGGGGAGGATTTTTGTTTCGAGAGTTTCTTCGGAAGCTTTCCTGATTTGCTTTTAGACCTTCCGGAGACAATCTTCGCCGGCTTTTTCTTTTCGGTTTTGGAAACAGACTGCATATTCGCCGTTCCGCGGGTTGCCGACGCGGATCCGCTGTAGAACAACGCCGAATCTTCAAGTTCTTCGCCTAACTCCTCCATTGAAATGGCGGCATCAAGAGCGTCGATGCCTTCTTCCTCATCATCAACGGGCGCCAAAGGGATCCTGCGTAGTTTCACTTTTTGATTGTCGGAAAAACCGAGCGTTTCCATTTCATCGTGTTCAAGAAAATCGTCCGAGTACGGGTCGAGGCGTGCGGAGGTTTTTTTGTCGCTCACGAATTCAAAACGCTTGTCCCCTTCGAGCAGGCATTCAAAGTCTGCCAAGAGTGACGGAACGGAAAACTTATTCGTCTCCCCTTCCTTCACCATCGCATCCCATACCTGTTTCACCGGGACGACAATCTCTTTTCGATTCCCGAGGTATCGTTCAGTTTGTTTGAGAAGCCGTTCGTACATCCAGGTTTCCTTACCGATCGGACGATGATATTGAAAGTTTTTCTTTTCGCAAATTTAGAAGAAGTTTTTTGAAAATCAAGCTTGCAGCAAGTAATGCCGTCACTTCTCACATCGGCGCTCTTTTTCCCGGCTATTATCGGCCGGTTGCAGAATATGCAATTTTTCCGCCAACAATTGCAGTCACGACATTTGTTGACAGAATTTCCATCGGCGGAATCGTCATGATATCTTTTGATAAGATGACGAGGTCGGCGAGCTTTCCTTTCTCAATCGAGCCTTTTTCATTTTCAGAGAATTCAGCGTAGGCACCCCAGATCGTAAAAGCTCGCAGCGCCTCTTCACGGGTCATCTTCTGGCCGGCATACCACCCGTTGGCAAAAACGGACGAATCTTTAATGCCATCGGCCGAGAGCTGAAACGAACGCACAACATCTTCTGCGTTCCGCGGAAGACCGTTCTGATCTTGCCGCGTAATCGCCGCATAGAATCCCAGCAATGGATTTGGGCTCTCAACCGGAAAATCCGATCCGGCCGGAATGATATTGCCGTCATCGAGAAGCGAACGCCATGCATAGGCTCCGCGAACACGGACCGGCCCAAGACGCGCTTCCGCCCATCGCATATCGGAAGTGCAATGTGCCGGCTGCATGCTTGGAATGATGCCGAGTTTTTTGAACCGGGGAATATCCAAAGGATCAAGCACCTGTGCATGCTCGATGCGAAGACGGGCATTGCGTGCCTTCGAAGGGTTTTGCTGCAACGCCTGCTCGTACGCGTTCAGCACAATATTGTTCCCGCGGTCCCCGATGGCATGAGTACAGACTTGAAATCCATGCGCGAGCGCCTCCGATGCGACCATCCGAATTGCCTCGAATGAATTAACCGTCAGTCCGCGATTTCCCGGGTCGTCGCTGTACGGTGCAATGAGCGCGGCACCGCGAGAACCGAGAGCGCCGTCGATGTACATTTTAATCGCGCGTACGGTGAGAAGATGCCGATGGGAATCAATAAACGGTCCTGTCAACAAGAATTGCTGCCACAGGTCCCCGTCGCCTCCGATTGCAGCATAGACACGGATGGGCAATCCATTATTTTCGAGCAGATCTTTGTATGCCGAATAATCCTCCCCGTCAACCCACATATCGTGAACGCTCGTCAACCCGTACTTCAGGCATTCCTGCAACGCAAATGAAATAGAATGACGAATTTCTTCCTTTGTATATGACGGAACAATCTTTATGACTACGCCGACGGCATTGTCAATAAATATGCCGGTCGGTTTGCCTCCGGCATCGCGGACAATGCGGCCCCCGTCGACATCCGCAAGCAAGGGATTAGACTCAGGGCCTGCCTCAACAATCGCGAGCGCCTGCGAATTCAGCCAGACAGCGTGGCCGTCGACACGGAAAAGCACTACCGGATTATCCGGCGAACTTTTGTCCAGCATAGATGCATTTGGAAACGGTTTCTCACGCGTTTTGCTCGGCCAAATGTTTTGATCCCAGCCGCGCCCGCGGATCCACTGTCCGGGCTGCGATGACAGCGCTTTTTTCGCGACCATGTCCGCGATCTGCTGAACGGAAGTTGTTCCGACCAGGTTGAGCTCCACGAGGCTTGAACCAAGCCCGCTGACATGGCCGTGCGAATCGATGAACCCGGGAACGACTGTTTTTCCGCCTGCATCAAGAATGCTGTCGGAGTCATACCGCTTTCGTAGATCGTTTGTCGCGCCGACGGCAGCAATTTTGCTGCCGCGGATTGCAATAGCATCTGCAACAGAATTTTGTGCGTCTACAGTGTAGACTTTTGCATTGATGATCAGCATGTCCGCCTGCTGCGTTGTTGAAGTGATGAACCAAGCGAATACCGCAATTCCGCCGCCGATGAGAATTGATAGAGGGAAAACTCTTTTCATGCGAAGTTCTTCAGGGTGTGTGAACGAAACGCCACTGGTGTTGAAGAATATAAACAAGAAGCCGTAGAAAAGCCACCTCGCAATTCATTTGGCAGTGGATATTGTGTCATAGTGGATTCTGTCCATCCATTCGAAAAAACCCGCTACCATTCATTTGCATAGCTACACCTTTTTTTCTATGTTAAACAAACGTTGAAAGGAAAAGTGCAATGAATACTGCCGAGGAATTCAAACGGTTCGGCGAAATAGTGAAACGGCTGCGAAAAGAGTGCCCCTGGGATAGTGTACAAACACACGAATCGCTCCGCCACGGGCTGGTCGAAGAAACGTACGAAGCGTTGGAAACCATCGACGACGGCAACTGGGGCGAACTGAAAACCGAGCTTGGCGATATCCTGCTCCATATCGGCCTTCAAAGCGCAATTGGGGAAGAGCGGAACGAGTTCACAATGGAAGATGTGCTTCGCGGTATCAATGAAAAGCTGATCAGGCGGCACCCGCATGTTTTCGGGGAACGATCTGCCATTGACCTCTCAACACAAAAGCGCAATTGGGAAAAAATAAAATTATCGGAAGGAAGGCATTCCGTTGTTGAAGGAGTGCCGAAAGAAATGCCGGCTCTGAGCCGCGCCTTGCGGCTGCAGGAAAAAGCTTCCAAGGTTGGTTTCGATTGGAACAACAGCGAAGAAGTGTGGAAAAAGATTGACGAAGAAATTCACGAATTGCGCGACGCCGTCGATCGCGGGGAAAAAGAAGAAATCTCAGAAGAGTTTGGCGACGTCCTTTTTTCTCTTGTAAACTATGCGCGGTTCCTTCATCTCGACCCCGAACAGACCCTGCGGGAAACATCGAAGAAGTTTGTCCGCCGCTTTAACTACATCGAGCAGCGTCTCCTTGAAGAGCAAAAGGATATCTACACCGTAACGCTCGCAGAAATGGACGCGCTTTGGAATGAAGCGAAAGGAAAAGTGTGATTATTTCGCTCCGTTCTCCAGCCTGCCGTTAAACTTGCCGTACGCATCGATAATGTCCTTCACCAAACGATGGCGCACGACATCGTTACGGTCGAAATACGCAAAATCGATCCCGTCGATGCCCTGCAGTACTTCCTGAATCTGCACCAACCCCGATGTGGTTTTTGCGGGTAAATCGATCTGCGTCACATCGCCGGTAATGATCGCTTTCGAATTGTCGCCGAGCCGCGTCAGAAACATTTTCATCTGCATCGCGGTGGCATTTTGCGCCTCGTCGAGGATGAGGAATGAATTATTCAGCGTCCGCCCGCGCATGTACGCAAGCGGTACAATCTCAATAATGCGACGCTCCATGTACGTTTTCAACTTTTCAGACGGCAGCATATCGTCGAGTGCATCGTACAAAGGACGGAGGTAGGGATCGACCTTCTCTTTCAGGTCGCCGGGCAGGAATCCCAGACTCTCTCCGGCTTCGACCGCCGGCCGTGCCAGCACAATCTTGCTTACTTCCCGGTTCTTAAGATTTGCAACCGCCATCGCCACTGCAAGATATGTTTTTCCCGTACCGGCGGGGCCGATCGCAAAAACAATATCGTTCGCCTGCACACGTCTGATATATTCTCTCTGCCCGGAAGTTTTTGCTTTGATGATCGCATTCTTTGTGAACAAAACAATAGAGTCCATCTCATCTTTCGGGATCTGCGCCCGCAGCTGCGTCTGGGAGGGTGAATCGACCGCAACAAGGTCGAGCACCGTATCGACGTCGTTGGAAGTGAGGGCGCCGTTTTTTGAAAGAAGAAATGTCAGCTCTTTGAATACGCGTTCAATCTGTTGAACTTCGGATGGCTCGCCGCGCAGTGTGATATTTTCTCCGCGCACAATGATGTCTGCGTCGAAGCGATCCTCAATGAGCTGGAGATGTCGGTCGTTGATGCCGAGGAGAGAGAATGCGTCAACCCCCTCAATCTTCATTTTCTTTTCTACCGTAGCGTGTCCTCCTTCCGAGTGATCCAAAAAATAAAAAGTCCTTCGCCCCGACGTTCGTCGAGAGAAGGACTTTCTTCATTGATGACAACTCAACAAGACTTCTGTTGTTCTCCTTACTTGCTGCCGACTCGCTTCTTCGCCCAGTATTTATGCTCGGCTTTCTTCTCCGCATCCGTCAATGAACCGGCGGTCGGGATTTTCAGCTTCTGCCCTTTGCGAATAATGTCGGGGTCTTTGATTTGATCGCGGTTGCCCTGCCAAATTTTTGGCCACATAAACGGATTATTGTAGATGTCTTTCTTCTTTGAAATATTCCACAAACAGTCGCGGTTCTTCTTCCATGATCCGACAACATACGTTTTTTCCAGGCTTGCGACGAACTCCGGCTTGGCAAGTGCGTCGCGCAATCCGTTGATCTTCTGCTGTAGCGCTTGAAGCCTGTCGTGGTACTCCTGCAACGCAGCGAGTTTCGATTTCTTCAGGGCGTCTAATTTTGCCTGCACCGAGTCAATCTCAGATTTGCGGGCGTAAAGATCCTGGTTTGACAACCGTGACAGTTCGTTGATCCAGCTTTCGAGAGCGGACAATTGGGCCTCATACGCTTTGCGCAATTCATCGCTTGAACCCGTCATCGATTTTGTTTCGTTGGCCACCGCCTCTATTTTCTGATTTAACGAAGCGAGAAGAGCTTTAAGGCTGTCGACATCTTTGTTCAATTGAGCCAGCGTCTTTTTCAAATTATCGCGCTGGGCCGTGTAATCCGTCATCTCTTTCTGCCATTCTTCCTTCGTCATCTTTGTCTGGGCAGAAACAGAAGACCCTGCGGCCGCAAGGACAACAAGGATAAAACCTGAAATAAATAATTTTCTAAAATTCATGAGTGACTCCTTCAGTATAATCATTGCTGGCTTTTTAGGCGTTCGCGAGTGGCGTCTTGCTCTTTTGTTGCCGCTGCCAGCTCAGCTTGTTTCTCTGCAATTTGTTTCTGCAGACCTGCCTTTTCGGCTTGTTTGGCATCGACTTCTTTTTGAAGTGACGCGACTTCAGCCTTTAATGCTTCCAATTGAGCGAGCTCATCTTCGCTGGGCCCGCTGCTGCAACCTGCAACGATAAAAGTCGCCGCGAGGAAAGCCGTTCCTGCAAATAGCTTCAATGCTCTCTTCATAATGTACCTATTTCCTGTGTAATGAGATGTCTGGAAAACTTCGACCGTTTCCTATTGAATAATAACGAAATGGTTCAACGATGTCAAGGGGAAAAAAACACGTTCGGCGCAAACAGTGCAAGAAACACGGCATTTACCATCCGTATTTAGTTCAATTTTCCTCCCTCTCTTAAAAAAAATTAATCGCGCTGAAAAATAACCATCCTCATTAGTTGCAATCTCACAGCAATCCCCTTTCCGCAAAGCTCGTGAAACCGCCGCCTGCAATAATAATGTGGTCGTGCACCGGAATTCCCACCACTTTGCCCGCTTCCACAATCTGCTTCGTGATGACGATATCTTCCTGGCTGGGTTCGGGATTTCCGCTCGGATGGTTATGCATGAGAATAACGCTGGCCGCGTGCTCAACAATCGCATGGCGAAACACTTCACGCGGATGTGTGAGGGACGAATTAAGCAGCCCTTTGGTAATCGTGACTTCCCTGATGATCTTATTTGCGCTGTTCAAAAGGACCACAAGGAAAACTTCCTGTTGAAGGTCGCGTAGAGTCGGTATGAACTGATCCGCAACGTCCGAGGGGGACCTGATGACCGGGCGGTCCGTTTCAGGGGAAGACTGAAGCCGGCGTGCCAACTCGAACGCGGCAGCAATTGAAACTGCACGCGCATCGCCGATTCCTTTAAATCGCTTTAAGTCGGCAACGCTTAAGCCGGCAAGCGACCTCAATGACTTGTGCTCGACGAACAAAGTTTTTGCAAGATCAACGGCCGTTACTTTCCCGCTCCCGGAGCCGATCAGAATGGCAAGCAGTTCTGCTTCGGTAAGAACTTCCGGGCCGCGGTTAATCAGTTTTTCACGCGGCCGCTCATTGACAGGCCAATCTTTGATTTTGGAATGGTAGAACGAAGATTCGTTGACTTTTCGGTTCGATGCTTCAGCCATAAGCCCCCCTGTTTGATTCTTTTATTTTGGCGCAGCGTCCTTTTTGTAATACACCTCGTCGATCTTTGAAGTTTTCCCCCTCTTATATTGAAGGATGTGGAGGAAGGAATTCACCCTGTTCTCCGTGAGCGAAATTTTTGAATGATAGCCCGGAAAATCCGATACCTTCCCCAACAATTCCGTAAGCCGTTCCCGCGTTGTGCCGCCGTTTTGAATTTGAGTTAGGACCAACGACATCGCATCGTAACCGAACAGGACGTTATCGGTCGCTTGGCGTTGGGTTGCCTGAAAGAATTTCGATGTGAACTGGTTGTAGTCGTACGAATTTTCGACCCAGCGGTCCGAACTGAAGATTACTCCATCGGCGTACCGTTTGTTGAGGTCGAGTTCGGTTGCATCATTCCATTCTCCCGAGCCGAGGAGCGTTGTCTTAATATTGTAGTACGTTAGTTGCGATGTAATGATGCCGATCTCGCTGCTGTTTGAAATCGGACTAAACACCGCTTCAATTGACGTAGCGGGGTATTGCAGGCTGTCCACGTAGAACGGTTCAACCTCCAGCGGGATTCCCAATGAGTCGGCCATCGCTTTGCCGTTTTGCCCGAACAATCGCTGGACGACAACTTTCCCTTCTTTCTCTGCCAGTGAATCAATCATCGATTTTCGAATGCCGGCATTCGTCAGCCTTTTGATGATCTCGGGATAGCTTACTGTTCCTCTAAAATCTATCGATTGCTCTTCCCCAAAAACCGCCGCCTCGCTCCGCATTGCGCTAAAAAGGTACCGCAAATCTGTTGCCCCTTTCAAATAACGTTTGTCCGATATGATCCGCGCGCCGAGCCGCATTGATTCCTGCACGAAAGAATCTGCAATTCCGCTGCTCGGTTGAAAGCCCGGAGCAACAACGGCGAGGTTTTTCAACCCGAGTTTCAGAACGGCATACTGCGCCATCGCTTTCCCGCGGGTCGTGTAATCGGGATTTGCCTGAAAGACATAGTCACCGACCGCGGCGATGCCGTTATCGGTCGCCGTGGGCGTGATCAGGGGAATCTTCCGCGAATTGGCAATTCCCGCGACGGGAGAGACTTCATAACTGAAGATCGGCCCGACAATGCCGATGAATTCCTTGTCGTCCAGCCACGGTTGGATCTCGCGTGCCGCAACAAGCGGGTCTTTCTCAGAATCGCGTACATCAATAACGACCGTGACGCCCTGTTTCGCGTTCTTCAAATTGTATTCGTCGACGGCATACTTCACACCGTCCAGGATTTCGTAGGCAAGCTTCTTTTCGCGGGAAACACCGTCCGTTTTCTGCATCAGCGGCAAAATAACGCCGAGCTTCACCGATGTTCCGCTCTGGAGTCTGACAAGAAGCGAACGGGCGCGCTGTGCACTCAGAGGATCTTCTTTGCCGGACAAAACTTCGCGCGCATGAGCCATCGATTCTGTGAATAGCCCTTGGTCGAATTCTATTTCAGCAAGGTGGAGGGTCAGCAGCTTTTTCGACCTATCCGTTTTCGCGAAATAAAGGAGGTCTTTTAATTCTTGCGCGGTAAGAAATTCCGAAGCGACATTTTCAAAAATTCTTTGCGACCGGAGAAACGTCTTCCGTTCCTTCCCGCTTTCAAGCACTACGAGCAATTCGCCGGCCGCGTCAGAATAGCGGTTAAGCCGGTAATAATTTAATGCGAGGGTAAAATGTGCATCCTCGGCATAATTACTCTGCGGGAACGTATCGAGGTAATCCTTCAAGACACGGATCGACTCCCGGAAACTGTGCAGTTGAAAGAGCGTTTTCGAAGACATGATCAGCGCTGCAGTCGTCCGCTGGTTGCGGGCCGGCTCCTCAATCACTTTTTGAAAAGAAAGATACGCTTCTTTAAAATCATTTTGCGCATACTGTTTCGTCCCCAGTAAAAAATTTTCCTCTGCGCTTTGATTAAAAACGACCTCATCCTGAGCAGTAAGTGTCCTGCCAAAGGTCAAAAGAACAAATAAACCTATAAAAAATATTTCTATGAACTTCATAGTATGCAACTAACTCTATAGTACCAACGATGGGCTTCCCGCGCCATTATTTTCAAACATCTCTCGACAGCGCTTTCACTCCGATCGAGTGCGAGACAGCACCGACAACGGCGGACAAAAATGCGATCACCGCAAGAGCATAATACAGCCAAGAAATTTTCTTTGGAATCTCGTAATAGATAGAGTTGAAAACAGCAAGTATGGGGAAAAAGAAAACAATTACAAGCACGACAAGAAAGACGATACTTAATAAAAACGTGAGCGTCGCTCCCTGCGATGAGGCAATTCGAATGGGGTTCTTTTCGTCATAGTTAACAAAGTATGAGCCCAGTCCAAAATTGAGACTTACGAGTGCAGCGGCAATGAACCCCATTCCGGCGGTCGTTACCTGAGGCAGCGGAGAAAGAAGAATATACGGGATATTGGACAACACTGCTAATGCCAATCCAATGAGCGTGAACGGGACGAGCACAATCAAAAATTTTGTCCAGTACACCTTCGATGCACTCAGCGGCGAACTGCGGACCGTCCAGTATGCATCGCCCTCGAGGCTCATCATGGGAAAAGCGAAGCGCAGCGCTATTGACGTTATCAAAAAGGCATCGAAAATGTACACAACCAAATAGACGGCCGTTCGTAATTTCGGGTCCTGCAAACCGAAATCCATCGAGGTTACGCTTGAGAGAAACGTGCACACGAGAAGCAACATAACCACAAGATGTATCCACTGGCTCGGCTCCCGCAAGAATTGCCAGTACTCCTTTTTCAAAATGGATTCATTTTGCGGTGAGAAATGCGACCGTTTCTCGAAACTAAAAAGCGTTCCTGTAAACTCAAATTTCTTGATCGAAAACGATTTAAAGGTCAGAGAAGTGATCCATGTAGAATAGAATAATCTGTCGCCCGCCACAACAAGCGCAATAAATGCCGCGGCGGTCGACAACAACAACAGTGCACAATATCCGGCCACTGCGGTTTGATTTCCGGTTGCATAGAAGAAAAAGATTTGGGAAATCCAGAAATTGGGAAGATAATTAGAGACGGGAGGATCGAGCTGCCCAAAATACAGATTGACGTTCGGATAGTATCTCATGACCTCCCGAACAAGATCAATCGGGCTCGTTAGATGAAAGTATAAATAGATCTGAACTACGTAAAATAAAGCCAGCAGCCCGATGAGCATTTTGAAGTTGATCTTCGATGCAAGCTTCATAAGCACAAGCAGGATGATTACGGCTGTGCATCCGGCAAGAAACATGAACGGCACCAAAACGCCGAGCATCACCCAGAGATAAAAATGCCACGGGAAGCCGAAATACGAACCGTACCCCAGCAGGACGGAAAAACCCGCAAGAAAAAGCGTGCCGGAACTATAGAAAAAATTGTCGAGAAATTTTATGATGAAGATCGTCAGATGCGGAATCGGCCTCGTCAACATGAAATGCACTTCCGGCGACCGGTACAGCGTAGAATACGACACGACCATATTTCCAAGGCTGATGGTGATAAAAAAAACGAACAAGAGCATCGACATAAATCTGTGAAACAGGAACAACCCAATCTTGACATCCTCGAGAAGGTAGGCGGTGAGAAAGCGGGAAAAGAAAAATGCGCCGACGGCGAACGAACCGAAGACGATGAACGACCCGACATTCTTGATCAGGGACTGAACGTTGAGGGAAAACGTCACTTTCCAGAACATTTTGTTCTTGAAGGAGATAATATGCAGGAACTTTCTCACTTCGTCAGCTCCAGAAAAACCGATTCGAGTTTCCCGTCGTAATTCGATTTGTGATGATGAAGGTTTTCCTTCGTGTCGATGAAAATAAGCTTACCGTCTTTAATAATTCCGATCCGGTCGCACAACTCTTCCACCATCTCAAGGCTGTGCGTTGACATAAAGATGGAAACACCTTCAAGCGACTTTTGTTTGAGCGAATCCTTGATGATGCGTGCGCTCCTCGGGTCGAGCCCGACCATCGGCTCGTCGATAATAATTGTTTTCGGGTCGTGAAGAAAGGCAGCGGTGATTGTCACACGCTGGCGCATCCCCTGAGAATATTCTTCGGTCCTTTTATCGACCCAGTCTCCGATCTCAAAATGCTCCACCAGCTCTTTGACTCGTTCCTGTATCTTCTTCTTCGGCATGTTAAACAATCCGCCGATGTAGTACAGAAATTCTCTTCCGGTGAGTTTGTCGTACAGAAACGGCTGGTCCGGAATGTACCCTATCGACGCTTTCGCCTCCAACGCTTGGTTTTGAACGTCGAATCCATTCACTACGATCGAACCTGAACTCGGTGTAAACAAACCGGTCATCATCTTGATGGTCGTTGTCTTCCCCGCACCGTTCGGACCCAAAAAACCAAAAAACTCCCCCTGAGGAACCGTGAGCGACAGGTTGTCCACCGCAACGAAAGAGCCGAATTTTTTTGTGAGATTCTGAAGTACGATCATAACTGATTTGAAATTGTCGCTCTGCAATTTCGATTGACGATTGCCGAATGGCTAATTCGCAAATCGGAAATCGGAAAATATCTACTCCCATTCAATCGTTGACGGGGGTTTGGAACTGACATCATAGACAACGCGATTGACGCCGCGCACTTCATTGATAATTCGGTTGGAAACGGCCGAGAGCACATCGTACGGCAGATGCACCCAATCCGCCGTCATCCCGTCAACGCTGGTCACGGCACGAAGAGCAACGGTGTTCTCGTAGGTTCGTTCATCCCCCATGACACCGACCGATTGCACAGGAAGCAGCACTGCAAACGCCTGCCAGATCTCATTATATAAATTATTTTTATGAAGTTCCTCAATAAAGATACCGTCGGCACCGCGGAGGATTTCGAGCCGCTCCGGCGTCACCTCGCCCAGCACGCGGATAGCAAGGCCCGGACCGGGAAACGGATGCCGGCCTATCATAATTTCCGGAAGGCCGAGGGTTCGGCCGACCTCGCGCACTTCGTCTTTGAACAATTCACGAAACGGTTCGACGAGCTTTAAGTTCATTTTTTCAGGAAGCCCGCCGACGTTGTGGTGGGTTTTGATAGTTGCCGAAGGCCCTTTGAACGACATTGATTCAATGACATCCGGATACAGCGTTCCCTGCGCCAGGAAGGAAACGCCGTCAACTTTTTTCGCTTCTTTCTCGAAAATGTCGATGAATGTCTTGCCGATAATTTTGCGCTTTTGTTCCGGGTCGATCACGCCTTTCAGCCGTTCAAGAAACAGTTTCGAGCCGTCGACAAAATCGAGCGGGATATGGAACTCGTCCCGAAATGTTTTAACGACCTGCTCGCTTTCGCCGCGGCGCATAACGCCGTTGTCGATGTGAACGCAGAATAATTGATCGCCGACGGCTTTATGAAGAAGCACGGCAGCAACGGAAGAATCGACGCCGCCGCTGAGCGCACAAAGGACTTTGCCGCTGCCGACTCTGCTCCGAATCTCTGCAACGGAGCGCTCGACGAACGACTCCGGGTTCCAGTCGCCGGAACATCGGCAAATTTCAAAGAGGAAGTTGGACAATATTTTCTTCCCCTCCTTTGTGTGAACGACCTCCGGATGAAACTGCACTCCGTAAATTTTCTTCTGTTGATTTCGGATGGCGCAGATTGGCGCATTGTCTGAGTGGGCGATCGGCTCAAATCCGTCCGGGAGTTTCGTTAACGAGTCCCCATGGCTCATCCACACTTCCGTCGATTTGGACACGCCGGTAAAGATTCCGTTCTCAGCGTCGACGATCAATCGGGCTCTTCCGAATTCTCTTTTTGCCGCCCGGTCGACTTCTCCCCCAAGCTGGAACGCCATCAATTGAAGTCCGTAGCATATTCCCAGCACCGGAATTCCAAGGCTGAAGATCCGTTCATCCGAAATCGGCGCGTCCGCTGCATAGACGCTCGACGGGCCGCCGGAAAAAATAATTCCTTTCGGATTGAACGCCTGAATTTTTTCCAACGGAATATTAAACGGCTGAATTTCGCAATACACGTGAAGCTCACGCACACGCCTGGCAATCAATTGCGAGTACTGGGCGCCGAAATCAAGAATAAGAATGGATTCAGGTTGAGACGTAGGCATTGTTCGATTCACCGAAGTCAGTTTTTAGAAATACGCTCGTAGCAGGGAGTAGTAAAGGTTGAAACCGACGACAGCGGATGAAAGATCCTTGGTCTATCTTGGCGTCAATTTCATCAGCGGAGCCGTTGTTACCTTAAAGATACGCTATCTCCTTTGTTTCTGCAAGTGATTCTATGAGCCATGTTCTATGAGCCAAGCAATGCTTTGGCGTTCTCAACTATCTCGTTTCCACCGTCTCGTTGGGAACAATAGAAAGAAGCCCTTCAATGACGCCTCGGTCCCAAACAGAGTTTGGGCTCGAGATGACGAATAGAAGGCATGGCACCACTAATTATTGATTGATTGTCGCCGTCTATTTTACTAATTTGTGTCGTGAATGTAGAAGAAAAATCCCCCGAGGAACGAATTTCCATCAGCAACCGGAAAGCCCGACACGAATACGAAGTGCTGGACTCGTTCGAGGCGGGCCTTGTCCTTCGAGGCTCGGAAGTCAAGTCTCTCCGTTTAGGAAACGCCAATCTGCTGGATAGTTATGCGCACGTGAAAGCCGGTGAAGTATGGTTATCGGGCATGCACATCAACCCGTACGAACAGGCGAACATCCTTAACCACGACCCCGTGCGCGAACGAAAACTGCTTCTGCACAAAAAAGAAATCAGAAAATTAGTTGGCAAAACATCTGAAAAAGGATTAACTTTAATTCCGCTGAAAGTGTATTTCAAGAATGGCAGAGCAAAAGTAGAGGTAGGTCTGTGCCGCGGAAAACGAAGCTACGATAAACGTGCTGCTATCGCAAAGCGGGAAACCGAACGCGAAATGCGGAGGCAGTTTTCGAGAAAAGAATATTGAAATTTCGAGATCATTTTTCATCGTTAAGGCGCATTCAACATCAATAGAGGATCAATACCAGGCATTGTTTCCCACCGTTAAGGAACAGATGGATGTTATCAAACGAGGCGTTTCGGAAATTATTCCGGAAGACGAACTCGTCCGCAAGATCGAAAATTCCATCCAGCAAAACAAACCGTTAAACATCAAGCTCGGCTGTGACCCGAGCCGGCCAGACCTTCATTTAGGGCATTCCGTCGTCCTCCGCAAGTTGCGGCAGTTTCAAGACTTGGGCCATCAGGCAATTTTGATCGTCGGCGATTTCACAGGGATGATTGGCGACCCATCGGGCAGAAGCAAAACACGACCTTCGCTTTCGATAGAGGAAACGCGTCAAAACGGACAATCGTATTTCGACCAGGCGACTAAAATTCTTTCTGCAAGCAAAGTGAAAATGGTGTACAATTCCGAGTGGCTTGCACCGATGACTTTTGCCGACGTTATTCGGCTGGGGAGCAAATACACTGTTGCCCGGATGCTCGAGCGTGATGATTTTACCATCAGATACAAGTCCGGCGAGCCGATCTCCATCCATGAGTTTCTCTATCCTCTCGCTCAAGCGATGGATTCGGTCGCGATCGAAGCCGATGTGGAACTCGGCGGCACAGATCAAAAGTTCAATTTGCTGGTCGGGAGGGACATTCAACGGGAGTTTGGCAAAGAACCGCAAGTTATTTTGACAATGCCGATTCTGGTCGGAACAGACGGTGTGGAAAAAATGAGCAAATCGTTGGACAACTACATCGGCATCTGCGAGACGCCGAAAGAAATGTACGGTAGGACACTCTCCATTCCTGACTCTCTCATTTATGATTATTTCCTTCTCGCAACCGATTCCAGCGCGGAAGAACTTGGATCCTTAAAGAAGGATTTGGACGGCAAAGCAGTTAATCCGCGGAATATAAAGCGGCGGCTTGCGAGAAAGTTAGTTGCCATGTACCATTCGGAAGAGAGCAGTGCTGCAGCGGAAGAAGAGTTCGACAGGATATTTATTCGGAAAGATGTTCCGGATGAGGTTGCGGAATTTCAATACGAGGTTGCAAACGGCAACGTCGGCATCATTCAACTATTGTCAGACACAAAACTTGCAGCATCGAAAGGGGAAGCTCGCCGGCTGGTCGAACAAGGCGGTGTTTCGATCGACGGTGTTAAAGTTGCCGACATCAATGCACATATTAAACTTCTCAAGCCGGTGATCGTCAAAGTTGGGCCGAGAAGATTCCTGAAGGTAGTTCCTCACACTTTGTAGAAATGAAATTAACAATCAACAACAATACTTTTTAATCATAAAAGCGGAGATGAGATAGTGTTCGTTCCAACAAAAATGTTCTTCACAAAAGGAGTTGGTCGTCACAAAGACTACCTTCAATCGTTCGAGCTTGCACTTCGAAGCGCCGGCATCGAAAAATGCAATTTGGTGACCGTGTCGAGCATTTACCCGCCGAAATGCAAGCGTATACCGCCGGCTGAAGGAATCAAGCTGCTCGAACCTGGAGCGGTGACCTTTGTCGTCATGGCCCGCAACGCCACAAACGAACCTAACCGCCTCATCGCATCCTCCATCGGAGTTGCTCAGGCCGCGGACGAGTCGCAATACGGATATCTCTCCGAACATCATCCGTACGGAGAGACGGAAGAAAAGGCGGGTGATTATGCCGAAGATCTTGCGGCAACAATGCTGGCGACTACACTCGGGTTAGAATTTGATTCCAACTTAGCGTGGGACGAACGTGAGAAACATTTCAAGATGAGCGGAAAAATTTTGAAAACGTTCAACATAACGCAGTCAGCCGAAGGGGATAAAGACGGCAAGTGGACGACCGTTGTCTCGATTGCGGTACTGATTCCCTGAACTTGCTCTTGGAGCGTAGGCGCGGTTGGCGTACCGGCCTACGCACGCTAGAACCTCACCGTAAGATTCATCAAAGCCCCCCTGTTATTCGGAACAACAATCGCCGAAACATTCGCTGTTTCCTTCTTACCAATAATCTTGTAAACGACCGGAAGGATCTTACCCTGGCATCTATATACCAGGTATGCACTACCGGCACCAACTAATGCACCGGCAAGAACATCGGAAGGATAATGAAGTCCAAAATAAACTCTCCCGTACCCGACCAATCCAGCCCAAACAAATGCCGGGATATAAACTTCGGGCTTCGGATACCGAAGGGTCAGGAGTGTTGCTAAAGCAAATACTCCGGTGGTGTGTCCCGAGGGGAAAGAATACGGGTCTGCACTGTCGAGGTGGTTGGTGTGAACGTCGGCCAAAGTTTCGTACGGTCGCTCCCTCCTCACGCCTTCTTTCAACGCATACCCAATCGAATAGGCCAATATCTCAGAAGTGCCAAGCAAAACTCCTGAATCGAATTCTTCGTTTTGATTAGCAGCCAAGCCGTACGCGGCCAAGGAAATAGGTGCAACGACAAGAATTGGATACGTGGAATTATCGGTCACTCCAAAGAGCGATGTTTTAAAACGGGTCTGAGCGTTGTTTATTTCTCGGAAAAGCCGAACATCAATGTTTGACTGATCATTTTGGGCGAGTGACTTTGAAGGCAGAGCTAAGAGTAATAAAGCCGCAGAGCAGTAATAAATCATGCGTTTGCGGCTTTTGTTTAATCCTATCAACGACAAATTTAAATCAAACATCTTTCGGAATTGTCTTACAATATGCGGCATAATATGCCATTATTCTTTCAACATATCCAGTGGTCTGCTGCCACTGAGAATAATAGCCGCTCGTTGGACGTCCAGCCTCCCAAACATGCTCGTGCAACGACGAATATTTTCGAGATAACAATGAGAGCGAACCCTTCACCGAGCCCCACTCATTCGGGTCATCGTTCATGTACCGTGCCATGGCCCGGGCATCTGTTATTCTCCCGATTCCGGCATTATAGGCAGCCAGGGTCAATTTCAGCCTGTTATCCTCAGAAATGCCCTTTCCGTCAAATGACCTATAAATTTTGCCCAAGTAGTAGATTCCGCCCCTTATATTTGTATGAGGAGTCCGAAAGTCTCCCTCATTAAATCCAAGTTCTTCTGCAATTTGGCCTTGGGTGACGGGCATTATTTGCATTAGCCCCTCAGCCCCGCGATGACTTGACGCTTTTGTATGGAATTGCGACTCCATCTTCATAACCGCTAAAACAAGTCGCCAGTCGAAGCCATACTTTTGGGAGTATTTCCGTATGGTCGGACCGTACAAATGCAGAAAGTGGGCAGAATTATAGTCCGCTGCCTGACGGTAATCGATTCCCGACATTTCTTCGTTTTTTGCACTTTTTGCTGAGATCGAACTGCCAAAACAAAAATAAATAACAGTCGGCAATATCAGGAAACAATTGATCCACAATTTACCCATTTATTCCTCGAATTGTTGAACATTTCGCTTTCTCATCAGTGTGGACGAATTTGGTAAGAACAGCGATTTATTATTTGACAGTTATTAACCGGCAATTAGCTTAAAAGCTTAAACAAAATAGGGAGATGGTTAAAGAAAGTCAATTGAAACTTTCAAAATCGGCAAGAGCATAAATTGACATGGGTAACAGAGATGATAAATTGGCAAGAACCAAGCGTAAAAGAGGATAAAAACTGACATAATGGCATTTCGGCCTAAGAACTTCAAGTTTTAAAGAGCTTCTCACCCCACTCTAAAATCGCAGAGACATCTTCTTCTGATTCTCCTTCGCAATGGAGACGGAAGATAGATTTGAAGGGAAGGTGTTCAATTAAGAGCCAGCGGCAATCACCCAGTTTGAACTGTGTTCCCTTCATTCCACCGCCAAATTCTAACACTTCCATGCGCTCAAACCTGCCGGAGATTAGGGACTTTGGCGGCGACTTGGCTGCATTTGCAATCAACTGCCTTGCTTCGACCAAGCCATAACCTATATCCACACTTCGGTAATAGACTTGTCCAAGGGTATCTCGAAGATGTTGAATGATTTCGCGAAGAGGCTTCCCTGATTGAGCAATCATCTCAGCAAAAAAAAGACCGGAGAGAATTCCATCGCATTCGGGGAGATGTCTGCCGAAGCAAAATCCTCCGCTGCCAATGGCACCGATCAAAAACGCACTTTTACACATTTCTTCGACGCCGTTTTCAAGTCCAAGATCGAGATGCGGTATGTTCCATCTGCTGGATAATGACTTAATTCTACCAGTCACATAAGCTGACGTCAGAATATTTCCCTGCCAGTGTTTCTGCTCATGCATATGCCATAAAAGAGCCAACATTGTCTCTTGCATGCTCATCCACCTTCCCTCGTCGTACACGATGCCGCATCGGTTCCCACTCCCGTCCGTTGCGACCCCAAATTGTGCATCTACCACTTTGACGTTATACTTCAATGCATCGATGTTTTCTGAAACCGATTCCGGGCGGCGGTCAAAAAAACGATCCTCGGGAGTCCCAAACAACGTCTGCGCGCGCCAACCGCAGCTGACAAGAATGTCCTCAATGATAGTCTGGCCGGTCCCCCCCATTGAATCAATTAATACGTTTGCGGTGTTTTTTGGATCCTGCGCAAATGAGCGGAGCGCGGAAAAATCAACGAGCGTTTCGAGATGGGATTTATAGGCGGGAAGAAAATCGGCCAACGTAATTTCTTTGCAGGACGCCTTGGTGGAACCGGCCGGTTCCTCACTGCGATCGGAAAGAAACGCTTCTAACTTGGCGGTTGCAGCGGGCATGAACGGCCCGCCATATGCCCCCTTGAATTCCATGCCGTTATATTCCGATGGATTGTCCCCTCCAGTCACCATAATACCCGATGTGCAGCTGTTGTGCCTGGTCGCGAACGAGAGTACTGCCGTGGGCACAACCCCGGAGCTTAACAATGTATCAACACCGTTTGCTGCTAATACTCTTGCGACAAGGGAGGCACACTCTTTGGAATTCTTTCTGCCGTCGAAACCAATCGCTGCTTTTGGTGTTACGGGCGAAGGGCTTATTTGAAAGAGATAACGAACGAAAGCGTGCGACACACGAGCAATATTTTCTTCCGTAAAATCTTCGTTTATTCTTCCTTGCCATCCCTGCGCACCGAATGCAATTCCTTCCTTCATGAGCTTTCCAGGGGAAACTCTTCTTTAACGATTTCGACCGCTTTGAGATATTGGTCAAGAGGGACGAAAACTTTTAGCGGGTACTTTAGGATGGAACGGCCGATGGCCCCTTCGATGAAACCGTCCGCGATAAACCCGATGCTGCTGTTGTTGCGTGGATTCACAGTGATACCGGCGCTTTCAAGTTTTCCGCGAACAATATTTCCTTCATAAAAATCGAACGATTGAAAAGCCACGGCCCAATCCTCGGAGGTCTCCACTTTCTTATGTTCCTCACAGAACATCTTTCCAGCTTTCTTCCTAACACAATCTTCGCACATCAATCGCCTGCAAATGACGCAAACGGCAACCGCTTTTGCACCCGGATGTTTCTCGCAGAGAAAGTCGTCTTCCGAAAAAACAACTCCGCAGTGGACGCAAAAATCACTTTCGGATGTAACGGGTTCAGAACAATTCACGCATTCTTCATATTCAGTCGTTTGTTCCTCCGGCAATCGATCGACCAACGAAACATCGCAGTCGCTGCACCGAGCGACACCTGCGATATATTCGGTTTTACAGCTTGGGCAAAACGGCATCCGGGCCTCCTTTCAATGTATAGCGTTCTTCGAGACCGCCTCGAAATTGCGGTGCGCACTGAATTCTTCACGACAGTGATACGCAGCACCGGCTATGTAACGGCATCGGTTCGTAAACTCTTCAGCACTTCAACAAAGCGCTGTGTTATAACCCGCGGACGAGTGATTGCGGAACCGACCACCACAGCATATGCACCGCACTTTAGTGCATGAGCCGCCTCGCTGGGGGTCCAAATTCTTCCCTCGGCGATTACAGGATTCGATATTTCCGCAGTAAGCCGTTCGATCAAATTGAAATCTGGAAAATCATCCGCCCTGTCCTCCGTGTAATGCGTATAACCCGACAATGTTGTCGCGATGATATCAGCCCCCAATTCGGCTGCGCGGACCCCTTCAATGTACGTTGAAACATCGGCAATAAGCGGTATTCTGAACCGTTTGCGGATCAACCCGAAAAATTCAAATCCGTCCATGCCGTTGGGGCGAACGCGCTGGGTCACATCCAGCGCAACCATATCGGCACCGGAGCTGATAAGGTTTTCCACATCGGACACATCGGGAGTGATTAACGCCCATCCGTCGGTATAACTCCCTCTCGAAATTCCGATGATAGGGAGATTGACGGTCGCGCGAACCGATTTAATGTTGTCGAACCCTTGCACCCGTATTCCAACGGCGCCCCCCATTTCTGCGGCTCTCGCAAATGCAGCGATGTAATTGGGGAAATTGAACGGCTCATCCCCTTCTGCATGGCAAAGAACGATAACCCCATTTCTTAGTTTTTCGATTTGGTTGGCCATCGACTCTCTATTGTTTGTTCGTTAACGTGTATTTATTTCGGATGCAATTCTTCCGGCTGCCTCCCCCAACCGCATACTTGCCGGCTGAGAGTTTGTTGCGAACAATGCCGTCGGAGGGAAAATCGCCCGCCCCGTAACGAGCAAGTTCTCAACTTCGGGTAAGAATAATGTCCGGCGAGGAACCTGAAACGTGTTTCCCGGCCTTCCCGGCATAGCACATGTGGCAACAGCATCATCAAAGACTCTTCCCGACATGACATCGGAATCTGTAATTGTGACCATACTGCAAATTTGCGTGGAAGCGTGAAATCCGAGCTGTTGTGCTGTCGCGAGAATTCTCGCGTCGGAAAAACCGGGGCAATAATAGAGAAGGAATTTTGCAGCCTTTGGAGCCAGCTGCTGACACCGCAATTCCGCCCGGGCAACGCTGTTTCTGTCGGCGGCATCTACGTTGGGAAGGCCGATCATCGAAACAACGACTTCCCCTTTACGGACTGTTCCGTCAATCTGAATTGAGTCTGACCGTTTCAAAGCCGGTGATTCTTCCAGCCATTTCTTCGTGATCGCAGAAAATCCTTTCAGTGAGAGAAAATCATTCCCATTCATTGAAGCATGGCCCGAGAATTCGTGAGGATTATTTCTCGCATACTCGACTACAATTTTCTCATCCACATTTTCCATTGAAAAGCGGTACGATGCGCTCATATCATGTTGTAGATATTTCGCTCCCGAGCTTGCGGCCACTCTGCCGTTTCCAGTGGCATCGATAAAAACATTTGCAGAAAGGGAAATGTCCCCGTCATCTTGCCGAACCCGGATTGAGTTGACGACTTTTCGCGATGTTTGCGCGCTCACGAACTGAGCATGCAGAAGCACTGTAACTTTTTCTTCTGCAGCCATTGTGGAAAAAGTAGATTTCAGTAATTCAGTATCGAAGGGTGTAACAGTAAAGCTGACGCCCGTTGGGTCGAGAAGATGCCCCGGACTGCCTCCGCAGGACTGCAATCGTTTCACGATCTCATCTCCGATGCCGGTCACACATTGTTTCCCAAGTGAATGGAAGCCTCGCCAGGGCTGAAACATTGCCGCTGTCGCCACTCCTCCAAGAAACTCCATCTGTTCGACCAACACTGTGTCAGCGCCGCTTCGCGCCGACGCAATTGCAGCGGAGACGCCTGCCGGTCCACCGCCGACGACGACAACATCGTGCTTTTCACTACGAACAGCTGCTGACATCGTGAAGGCCATGGTTTTGCAATTGAACATCGCATCCATTCACGCCAATTGGATATTCCAATTGACTTCCTACATCCTGGATTCTTCCGAATAATGGACAGCGCCAATAATGTAAAGAATGTAGGGAAAAAAGGGAAAGAATTCTACCGAAAGAACAGCAAACTGCTGAGAAAGTTTGGTTAGAAAGGCTGACCATTATATTTCAACGAAAGGAATGCTCCACGTCCGCGCGTGGTGAAGCCGTTAATCTCTGAATACTTGGTGTTGAAAATATTCTCGATACGGCCGAGAACAACAAAATGTTCATTGAATAAAAATCGCTGGGAAAAATCGACCAACGTGTAATCATTGACGGATGTAGACCCCAATGCACCGTACGGACCGAGCTTCTCATCATAAAAAACATCGTTCCGTGAACCGGCGTACCGAATGTTGACTCTGAGCTCGAGCCGTTCTACCGGCGCGTAGGTGATACCTGCATTTATCGTGCTGGGCCGGCGGGGCAATCCGCTTGATTCCAATTTCCCGGTGACGAAAGCTCCGTTCGAATAAAGCTGAACATGGTTCCCGCCCGTTTGTGCAGTATTAATGGCTGAAGGATCGTATTCCAACGTTCCTGCGATAAAGCTTACGTTGCCAAACACAGAGAAATCGTGATTAAGCTTTGACGACAGAACAAACTCGACCCCATTCGTCGTCTGCTTCCCGACGTTGAGGTAGGTATCACCTCTGAAATCATCACGGGCGAAGTCATTGCCGAGAGTGTCTATGCCGATACTCTTATCCCATAGATAGACATCTTCTATAAGATTGTCGACGATTGAATGAAAGAAGTCAATGGAAAAGAAACTGTTGGCAATCGATCCTTTGAAGCCGGCTTCGTACGATAATGAAGTCTCCGGCTTGAGGCTTTTGTTTCCGCGTGCGATACCCGAAATATAATTCTTATCCGGCGCGAATAGTTCATATAACGCCGGGGCATTGAATCCGCTCGAGTACGAAGCATACGCGAGCCCACGCTCGTAGATTCTGAACGACGGGTTGATCTCGTACGTCGTGTTCGTACCATAGGTGCTGTGGTCGTTCAAGCGAGCGCCCAATGCAAGAGAGAACCGCTGCATTGCATCGCTTATGCTGCTCCCGTACACGTCGATATGAGCGAAGAGACTTTTCGTGGATGAATTGGGATTCAGCGTGTCCAGGTCGGAACTAGATTCATATACTCCGAAGGATCCGGAATAATAGAACGTCTTTAGAGTCATGGTTTCTCTGGACAATCCTCCGCCGACAACTGCATCCAACCCGTTCACATTCAGGTTTACCTGAAGCTCATTCGTCATCATCGATCCTTTCCATGTACCGTCTGAATAGGTGTGGTCCGTATTCCCGAGCCTGTCGACCACCGATGAATCTTCAACCGACACTCGTTGTAAATCGGAATAGCCGCCGAGAAATTTGACGGTCCAAAACGGACTAATTTTATCAGAAGCGCCGTATGTAATCAGATTTCTTCGGAAGTCTAATGTGTAGTTATTGGCATCGGTATACGCACCTTTGTCAAGGTCTGCTTTTTGATACGTGTTCTTGTATGATGCGTAGACATCAAACTGTTCGTTTTTGAAACCGGCCTTTTCGATGAGGTCTGTCTTCTTAAATCCATCCTTGTCCCGGTGTTTGAAAACATTTGGATTGGTGACCGTATCGACGGTCGCATCGAGACCCTTCACGTCGGAATTGTCGATCCCGGTATTTGCATAGAACCCGGACGGATGAGAAAAGTTTAACAGCACATTTTGAGAAAACGTAGACGTGCCGCTCCCAAACGAACCTCCGCTGAATTCTACGTTGCTATTGAATCCGGGAGCTCCATTCTTTTCAGTAAAAACGTTGATGACGCCGCCCATTGCCGATGAACCGTAGAGTGTGCTTTGTGATCCCCTGACCAGTTCTACGCGGTCGACTCCTGCAAAGGACAGTTCCGACAAATCGAGCGCGTTTGTCGGAGTGGAGGGATCGGTTATTCGAACTTCATCCACCAACACCGCCGTTTGATTGCTCGCGGCGCCGCGCATAAACATGCTTTGAAGCATTCCGGGGTTTTGCCCGGTTCCAATGATATAAATGCCCTCTTGCTGGGAGAGCAATTCCGACACGCTGTTATAGATTCCGTTGTTTATTTGCTCTTTGGGGATAAGTGTGATGCTCCTCCCGATGTCGGCTGGGTCTTTTTCACTCCTGGTTGCGCTGACAACAATCTCCTTGAGAACATACACAGCCGCGGTATCGGTGTTTCCTTCATCATCTACTAGCGCGGCAAGAGACCATGAAATTATCCCCAAAGAAGCGTCGGTTGCTGCAAAAACATTTTGTGTCCCAATCTCGAAAATGACTATCAACCATGCAAAAATTAGAACTGTCTTTTTCATTACCGCTCTTTCTTCATTTTGGTGCACACACCTTTCCTAAACCTTCCCCGTTCTGAAACAAAAAAACCCCAGCCTTTTTAGAAAGGCTGAGGTTTAACCAAACATTCCACCCGACTCGTGATTATGTCTGGCCACCATACCTCAAACCCTCGAAGGCGATGACTAGAACCTATCTCAAAAACACGTCACTTAATCCTTCGATGCGCTCACTCCGTTCGCTTACTCAGGATGAACGGGCCATTTGTTCACCCTGAGCAATCCCGTTCCGCTTTGAGCGGAACGGGAGCGTCGAAGGGCTAACGCAAGACCATTTTTGAGATGGCTTCTAATAATGCTGGCAGGTCTCCTGGCTTTCCCGGTCTCCGAGTGTCTTCCCGCAGCATTATTGCGCTGCAGTGGCATTCTACGTCAGAGATTTTATCGTACTTCAAAGTAAGATCGGGATCACAGTTGCGGGTCAGCTTCCGATTTATCCCGTCCCGCCGACTACGAGACGGAATTTCACGAAATTCCCTTTTCATCCCGTCCGGCTTGCTAGCGGGACGGGACACCAACATTCTATTTAAAAGAACGACTACCGCAAGAACCTCATCTCACTAAAGACTGCTCGGTCACATTCATCTTTCTGATCATCATGAGCAGCCCTTCATACGCAGCGAATATGACAGCGACGAAAAAGAGATCGCCGCTGACCGAGTTGCGGAAAAATGGAATCGCTGCTACATAGCATTCGACGAGACCAGCCCAGGTCGGTGCATATATCGAACCCGGCGTCGCCCATGCTCCAAAGTTTGTGACGACAAAAAAGAGAATCGAACTGACCAAAGTTCCTCCGAAAATATAAAGAGGCTTTTTATGGTTTTTCAGCCACAGACCAATCAATCCCATAAGCACAAAACTGCCGTACACCCAATACATTCCGCCGTAAAAGCCGATAAAGTAATCGCTCAGCAACATTGCGGCGATGGGGACGACAAATGCAAATTTCTTTTCAAGATAAACTCCGACAAAAAGCGCAATCGC
>Ga0265314_10001047_pt1 | contig 32267 bp, 28 predicted proteins | sample 4126metaG_FD_203106 | JGI IMG/M metagenome (GOLD analysis project Ga0265314, IMG submission 203106) | Rhizosphere microbial communities from Carex aquatilis grown in University of Washington, Seatle, WA, United States - 4-1-26 metaG | ecosystem: Host-associated > Plants > Roots > Rhizosphere >...
CCGGCCGAGCCGTGCCCGAACTTTCACCCGCCGCCGAACGCGCCCTGGAAGACTACGCGTGGCCCGGCAACGTGCGCGAGCTGCGCAACACCATCGAACGGGCCATGATCCTCTGGCCATCGCCGCGACTAGAGCCGCAAGCCTTCCCCGAGCGTATCGCCGGCGCGAAAGAACGCGGGCCCTACGTGGGCGGCGACTACAACATCGAGGCCATCGAACGCGCCCACATATTGTCCGTGATGGCGCGCGCCTCGTCCCTCGACGCCGCCGCGGCGATCCTGGGCATCGACAGCTCGACCCTGTGGCGCAAACGCAAGAAATACGACGAAGCGGGCTGATGGAGGTTGCTCACCCAACCACGCCGAGGGGGGTCAGGGATCCGGTTTTCGTGGTTTCAAACCACGCCAAAGGGGTTCAAGGACCGGTTTTCGTGGTTTCAGGCCGCGCCGGGCAGGTGGCGGAGGAGGTTTTTTGTGGTTTGTTGAGGCGCTATACTAGCACGCTCATGCCCGCCGTCGGCAGCCTTGGCCGTCCATGACCGTGAAGGCACGCCGCAGATTCACGCCTTCGCCAGCAACCGCGGTCACCACACGGGTCGCTTTGTCAGAAGGATCGAGCCCGTGCAAGCGAGCCAAAATCACGCCCTCGTGCGAAAGGCCCTTAGCGAACACCAAACTTAGGGCTGTGAGCTTCTGGCAGATCCCTGAGGTGCACGTCAGGGGGTTGGCGCAGGGATTGTTCGCGTCGCAACTTTCGCCCGAAGCACGCGGTGCCACGCACTTCCCTGTGGCATACAGGCAGACTGCCGGCGCAAGGCAAGGAGGTAGGCCGTCTGAATTCGATATGTTGCACGACTGTCCTATGGTCGCGCGCGGCGCGCACGTGAAGCCGCCGTCGCCGGTTCTGCAATAGGAGGAGGCGTCGCAGTGCACGCCAGCGCCGCAGGTTCCCGGGAGCTCGCAGGTCCCCGTGGAAGCCGCACAATCGGTGCCGCCGCCGCAGGGCCCTGTGCACGGCTGGCCCAACAAGAACAGAGGCGGCGCAAACAATGGTCAGCAAGCAAGTTTGGCGAAAACGCATCTGGCCATACTACAAGGATTCGCCAGGAAGGATTCGCCAGGGATCAGAAATCACCTATTTGAGCCTGTCTCACACGACAACCCAGCGCACCCGACACGGCCCCTTGCGCTGGGAGCGCACGCCGAGCCTAGGGCGCTGTCGCAGTCGGCCCGGCAGGATGCGCTGCGGGTTGACCGAACTGGCGATCGAGGGCCAGGTTGAGTTCGAGCACGTTGACGGTGGGCTCGCCTAGGAAGCCAAGGTCGCGGCCCGAGACGGCTTCGTCGAGGGCGGCCGTGATGCGGGCGGTGCTGACCCCACGTGCGTGCGCGACGCGTGGGACCTGCCACTCGGCCGCGGCGGGGCTGACATGAGGGTCGAGGCCGCTGCCTGAGGTGGTGACGAGTTCGGCTGGAATGTCGCCGACGGCTTCTGGATTGTCCTTGCGCAGGCGCGCGATGTCGGCCTTGACCCGGTCTTGCAGTTTGGCCGAGGTCGGGCCGAAGTTCGATCCGCCCGACGCCAGGGGATCGTACCCGTTGCCCGCCGCCGACGGGCGTGGTTGGAAATAGGCCGGGTTGGCGAAGTTCTGTCCGACAAGTCGCGAGCCGACCACCTTGCCACTTTCGTCCTTGGCCAGGCTACCGTTGGCCGCGGCCGGGAAGAGCACCTGTGACAGGGCCGTCATTCCCAACGGATAGAGGATGCCGGTCAGCACCAGGGTTACCAGGGTTGCGCGCAGAGCAATGACAAAGGTCTTCATGATGTAATTCCTCAAACGAGATGGAGCGCTTTGAGCGCCAAATCGACGATCTTGATGCCAATGAATGGGGCGACAATGCCGCCCAAACCATAAATGAGCATGGAGCGGCGGAAGAGCGCCGCCGCACCGAGCGGCCGGTACTTGACCCCGCGCAGAGCCAGCGGGATGAGCAGCACGATAATGATGGCATTGAAGATGACCGCGGACAGGATGGCGCTCGACGGTGAAGCCAGTCCCATCACGTTGAGCGGCGCAATTTCGGGGAACGCACCCATGAACATGGCGGGCAGAATGGCAAAGTACTTGGCAACGTCATTCGCAATCGAAAATGTCGTCAGCGCGCCGCGAGTCATGAGCAATTGCTTGCCGACCTCAACCACTTCCAGCAGCTTGGTCGGGTTCGATTCCAGATCGATCATGTTGCCGGCTTCTTTCGCCGCCTGGGTGCCGCTGTTCATGGCCACGCCGACATCGGCCTGGGCCAGCGCCGGCGCATCGTTGGTGCCGTCACCGGTCATGGCGACCAATTTGCCTTTGGCCTGTTCGGCCTTAATAAGGCGCATCTTGGCCTCCGGGGTAGCCTCGGCAAGAAAGTCGTCGACGCCAGCTTCTTTGGCGATGGCCGCCGCCGTGCGTGGGTTGTCGCCCGTGATCATGACGGTGCGAATCCCCATGGCGCGGAAGCGCTCGAAGCGCTCTTTGATGCCGCCCTTGACCACGTCGTTCAGGCGCACGACTCCGAGCACGTTCTTGCCTTCGGCCACCGCGAGCGGAGTGGCGCCTTGATCGGCGATCTTCTGTGCGATCTCCGTCAGGGCCGCGGGAACTTCGCCACCCATGGATTCGACCCACGACTTGATGGCATCCACTGCCCCCTTGCGGATCTTGCGGCCGTCGAGGTCGCAGCCGCTCATGCGGGTCAGGGCCGAGAACTTCACGAACTGCGCGCCCAGCTGTTCGACGTTGCGTCCGCGCAACTTGAATTTCTCTTTCGCAAGCACGACGATGGAGCGCCCCTCCGGTGTCTCGTCGGCCAGGCTGGCGAGTTGGGCCGCGTCGGCAAGGGCTTCGACCGAGCCGCCGCCCACGGGAATGAACTCGGTTGCCATACGATTGCCGAGGGTGATGGTGCCGGTCTTGTCGAGCAGCAGGGTGTCCACGTCGCCGGCTGCCTCGATGGCGCGACCACTCATGGCGATGACGTTCTTGCGGATGAGGCGATCCATGCCGGCGATGCCAATGGCGGACAGCAAACCACCGATCGTCGTGGGAATCAGGCAAACCAGCAGTGCCACAATCACAGTGGCCGACAGGCGAATGGACGAATACGCCGCCAGCGGTACCAAGGTCACGCAAGCAAGCAGGAAGACGATGGTCATGCCCACCAGCAAGATATGCAATGCGATCTCGTTGGGCGTCTTCTGCCGGCTCGCGCCTTCGACGAGTGCAATCATGCGATCGAGGAAGGTCTGTCCCGGATCGGAGGTGATCTTGATGACGATGCGGTCGGAAAGCACGCGCGTCCCGCCCGTCACCGCCGAACGATCGCCGCCGCTCTCGCGGATGACCGGCGCGGACTCGCCGGTGATGGCGGATTCGTCGACAGAGGCCACGCCTTCGATGACCTCGCCGTCACCAGGGACCAGCTCGCCCGCATCGACGACCACCAGATCGCCGGTACGCAATGAATCGGCCGCCACGCTTTCCTCGGGGCCTTTGGGGGATTTCAGCTTGCGCGCGGTGGTTTGCGTGCGCATCTTGCGCAAGCTCGCGGCCTGCGCCTTGCCACGGCCCTCGGCAACCGCCTCGGCCAGATTGGCAAAGATCACGGTGAACCACAGCCATAGCGAAATGCTGATGGTGAACCACAGCGGGGCCGAATCGGCCGTTGGCGAGAAGGCATCGCGCAAGGCGATCAGCGTGGTCAACACGCTGCCGATCTCGACCACGAACATCACCGGGTTACGGATGACTTTGGCGGGCGAAAGCTTGCGCAGGCTCTCCTTGCCTGCTTCTTTGAGAATCGCACGGTCGAACAGAGCAATGGCTTGAGCTTGAGGACGCATTAGAACACCTTTCCGGCGGCAGCAACGAAGTGCTCGGCAACCGGTCCTAGCGAGAGCGCGGGGAAGAAGGTCAAGGCGCCGACGATCAGGATCACCGACACCAGAAGTCCGGAAAATAGCAGGCCATGGGTCGGGAAGGTTCCTGGCCCGGCGGGCACGGTGCGCTTGCCGCGCATGGAGCCCGCAATCGCCATGACCGGAATGATCATGAAGAAGCGGCCGAACAGCATTGAAAGACCAAGCGTCGTGTTCCACCACGGCGTGTTCGCATTGAGGCCGGCGAAAGCTGAGCCGTTGTTGCCGGTGGCACTGGCATAGGCGTAAAGGATTTCGGAAAGCCCGTGCGGACCAGCGTTATTGAGCGATGACGTGCCATAGCCCGACACCGAGGACCATGCCGAGAAGCCCAAGATGATCAGCGGAAAGATGAGGATGTAGAGCATGGCCAGTTTCATCTCTTTGCCCTCGATCTTCTTGCCCAGGTATTCAGGCGTGCGCCCGACCATAAGACCCGCAATGAACACCGACATCAGCACGAACATCAGCATGCCGAACAATCCCGCCCCGACGCCGCCAAATACGACCTCGCCGAGCTTGATGTTGATTAGTGGAACCATGCCGCCTATGGGATTGAAGCTGTCGTGCATGGAATTGACGGCCCCGCACGATGTGCCCGTGGTGACCGTGGCGAAAAGGGCAGAATTGGCAACCCCGAAGCGCGTCTCCTTGCCTTCCAAGTTTCCTGTCGACTGGGCCAGGGGCATCCCCGCCAAGGCTGAATTGGGGCTCGATTCGGAGGTGTAGGCGGTGGCGATGCCGGCGACGAGAAGCAGCGCCATGGCCGCCAGAATCGTCCATCCCTGCTTCTGGTTTCCCGCCATGCGCCCGAAGGTGTAGGTCAGCGCGGCCGGAATGCACAAGATCAGCACCAGCTCGATGAAATTGGTGAAGGGTGTCGGGTTCTCGAACGGATGCGCGCTGTTGGCGTTGAAGAAGCCGCCACCGTTCGTGCCCAGTTCCTTGATCACCTCTTGCGACGCCACCGGGCCGAGCGGGATGACCTGGGCTACACCTTCAACGGAAGTCACGTGGAGGTACGAACCGAACGTCTGCACAACCCCCTGCGACACAAGCAACAGGGTGAAGATCACGCTGATGGGCAGAAGCACATAAACGATGGAACGGATCAGATCGACCCAGAAATTCCCGAGGCCCTTGTCGTCCTTTTCGCTGGGCTTGCGGGTCAGCCCGCGCGCCAATGCCAGAGCCACGCCCAGCCCTGCGGCCGCGGACGTGAAGTTGTGCCAGGCCAGACCCGCCATCTGGGTCAGATAGCTCATGGTGGTCTCGCCCGTGTACGACTGCCAGTTGGTGTTGGTGTTGAAACTGACCGCAGTATTGAACGCCAGATGCTCCGCCGGGCCAGCCAATTTCTCGGGATTGAGCGGTAACACGTGCTGCAAGCGCTGGATGAAGTAGGTCACTACGATGCCGATCACGCTGAAAAAAAGCAGCGCGGCCGTGTACTCCTTCCAGTTCTGCGCCGCCGGTTGCTTGATTCCGCATAGGCGCAGAAGAAGGCGCTCGACCGCGCCCAGGGTCCGCGCGAAGGGCTTCTTCTCGCCCTCGAACACACGGTAAAGGTAGATTCCCAGCGGCTTGGTAAGCGCGAGAATCACGAGCAGAAAGAAGACAATCTGAAGCCAACCGTTGACTGTCATTAGAAGCGCTCCGGTTTGACGAGGGCGTAGACCAGGTACACGGCAAGGGCGACCGCAAGCAGGCCGCCCAGCGCATAGTCAAGACTCATGGTTTTCTCCTAGCCAGGACGTTAGAGTTTTTCGCACGCCTTGGTGTAAAGCCAAGCGCCAGCGAAGAAGCCGATGGTGATGAGGGTGAAAAGTAGGTCTTTCATGGGGTCACCCCGACTCCTACAGCATGGTCCGTGCCAGACTTTCCACGGCGGCAAGGCGAACGATCGCGGGGCCGACGCCATCCCAAAGGTTGCAAAGCGAAACCAGGCCAGTGGCGAAGGTTGCAAAGTGCAGCACTGCTCGCCGTTCAAACGCGGTTTGGCAAAATTCGCGTAGAAATCTCCTTGGGAAACGCACGCCTCTGATAAAGAAGGTTTGGCTTACCGCTTGCTTCTTCCAACATCGGCCGCACCCAGACAACCATCATGACCACCCCTAACCTGCGTCCGCGTGCCGAGGATTTCCTCGAGCTAGTTCAGAAGAGCAAACGCGGCCGGCTCAAGCTCTACATTGGATTCGCAGCCGGGGTAGGCAAGACCTTTCGCATGCTCGAAGAGGCGCACGCTCTCAAGAAGCGTGGTGTGGACGTGGTCATCGGATTCATCGAAACCCACGGCCGGGCGGAAACTGCGGCCCTGGTGCAGGATCTCGAAATCGTCCCCCTGCGCCAGGTGGAATACCGCGGGGTCGTCATCGAGGAGATGAGCCTGAACCAAATCCTCAAACGCAAGCCCGAGGTCGCCCTGGTCGACGAATTGGCGCACACCAACCCGCCCGACAGCCGCAACAAGCGTCGCTACCTCGACGTGCTCGAACTTATCGATGCGGGCATCAATGTCATCGGTGCCTTCAACGTCCAGCACCTCGAAAGCCTCAACGACCTGGTCGAGCGAGTGACCGGCGTGGTGGTGCGAGAAACGATTCCCGACAGTTTCCTCAAACAGGCCGATCAGGTGGTCAACCTCGACCTCACCGTCGAGGATCTTCAAGATCGGCTGCGTGCCGGCAAGATCTACAAGGCCGATCGCATCCCTTGGGCGCTGGAGCACTTCTTCAAGGAGCAGAACCTGGCCCATTTGCGCGAACTCGCGCTCCGCGAGGTGGCCGAAAGCATCGAGCGCTCCGCCGCCGTGACCCGACCGATGCAAGGCGATGGCAGCGGGGCCCATCCCACCGCCACGCGCAGCCGGGTGATGGTGTGCGTGTCGTCGGGCTCCCCGCGCACGCCCATGCTGGTGCGCCGGGGCTCGCGCATGGCGGGCCGATTCAACACCGACTGGTTCGTGGTCTTTGTCGAAACGCCGAACGAATCGCCCGAACAGATTGACGCCGAATTGCAGCGCCACCTGTTCGCCAACATCGAGAAGGCCAAGGAGCTGGGCGCCGAAACCGTGCGTATCAAAGGCAAAGATCCGGTGGAGGCGATCCTCGACTTCGCCCGGTCGCACAACGTCGGGCACATCATTGTGGGCCGGTCCCAACAGGCCTGGTGGAAACAGCTTATCGGGCGCTCGATTCCGCTGCGGCTGGTGCGCGAGGCCGCCCAGTTCGACATCCACATCGTCTCGCTCGAAGACGAGGTGACCGGATGACTTTTCGAAGCAAGCTCATGCTCACCATGGCCCCGCTGGTCGTGGCCCTGGCATCAGTGGGCGTGGTCTCGGGCATGGTCACCGGCATCTTGGCTCGCCAGCCCGCCCACATCTGGAGGGATAACTATCGCAGCGTGCTCGCGGCAGAGCGCATGAAAGAGAGCATCGAGCGCATCCACGAAGCCGTGCTGCAGGAGCTGCTCGGCCGGGAGGAGGCGGCGCGGCCGGTGGCGAGCAGCATCGAGTTATTCGAACGCGAACTCGCCGTCGAGGCCGACAACATCACCGAGCCCGGCGAGGGCGAAGCCGTCGCCAAGATGCGCACGCACTGGACAGAGTTCAAACGAGTCTTGACGAAGTTTCGCGCCACGCCCGAGCTCGCGGCTCGCAAGGAGTTCGCTTTCGCCACATTGAGTCCTGCCTTCAGAAACGTGAAGCAAACCGCCGACGAAATCCTGGACATCAATCAGGACGCCATGATCTTCAAGGGCCAGCGAACTGAACTGCGCGCGGCTCGCTTCGAGCGCATCCTGACCGTGGCGGTCATCTTGGCTTCGGTCTTGGGCCTCCTAGCCTCGGTCAGCTTGACCACGCGGCTTTTGCGGCCACTCGGCGTCGTGTCGGCGGCCGTGCGCCGCTTTGGCCAGGGCGATCTGCAGGCGCGGGCGCGCGTGCAAGGCGAAGACGACATCGCCCAGCTCGCGCAAGAGTTCAACACCATGGCCGACCACCTCGAGCGCTATCGCAAGAGCTCGCTCGGGGAACTCTTGCAAGCGCAACAGGCGTCGCAGGCCGCCATCGACAGCCTGCCCGACCCTGTGCTGATGTTGGATGCGGCCGGAAATCTGCAAGGCACCAACGCAGCTGCCCGCACCATCCTGGGCATCGATCCGGAAGAGAGCGGAAGCTCGTCATTCGAGAAGGTGGATCCCGGCGTGCGGTCGCTACTGGATCGGGTGCGCGCCCACGTCGTAGGCGGGCGCGGCGCCTATAGCCCCAAGGGGTTTGAAGAGGCCTTGCGTGTCCCCTCACAGGATGGCGAGCGCATCTATGTGCCGCGCGCGACGCCCATTTACGGCGAAAACGGCAGCGTCGCCGGCGCGGCCGTCGTACTCCAAGACATCACCCGGCTGTTTCGTTTCGACGAACTCAAGAACAACCTGGTGGCCACCGTCGCCCATGAATTCCGTACGCCCCTCACCTCGTTGCGCATGGCCATTCACCTGTGCACGGAAGAGGCGGTGGGCCCACTGACCACGAAACAGGCCGACCTGATGTTCGCCGCCCGCGAGGACTGCGAACGCCTGCAAACCATCGTGGACGATTTGCTCAATCTCTCCCGCTTGGAGTCTGGCGGCATCGACCTGCAAAAGCGCAGGGTCGAACCGCAATCGCTTGTGGATCTGGCCATCGACGTGCACGGCGCCGCGGCCAAGTCGCAACAGATCACCTTGCGCTCGGAAGTCTTTCCAGGCTTGCCCGAGGCCTTCGCCGATCCGGATCGCCTGCAGCTGGTCTTCACCAATCTGATCAGCAATGCGCTCCGCTACTCGCCGGCCGGCAGCGAAATCGTGGTGCGCGCCCTGGCCGAGACCGGCCCAGCAGACGCCTCCGCCGGAAACACCAACGGCCACATCCGCTTTGAAGTCTGCGACCAGGGCCCGGGTATTCCCGTCGAGCATCAGGAAGCACTCTTCGAAAAGTTCTTTCGCGTGCCCGGCCGCCCAGGCGGTGGCGCGGGACTCGGCCTTTTCATCGCCCGCGGAATCGTCCAAGCCCACGACGGTCGCATCGGCGTTAGCAGCGAGCCAGGCCACGGCTCCATCTTCTGGTTCACCATTCCGGCAGCACCGGATCGACCCGTATAGGAATCACCATGGCACTTCCCCTTCAAGCCAAGACTGGTCAGACCCTCGATGGGCGATTTTTGCTCAACGAGGAAATTGGCCGCGGCGGCATGTCGACGATCTTCAAGGCGCAGGATCTGCAGAACAAAGAAAAGCCGGTGGTGGTCAAGGTCCCCCTGCCCGCCTTTTCCAGCGGCGTCGGTGCCTGGTCCATGTTCCAGCGCGAAGAGGAGATCGCCCGCCAACTCGACCATCCTTACATCCTGAAATTCCTGCCCTTGGCCACGGGCACGCGCCGGCCTTACTTGGTCACGGAATTCGTGCCTGGTATCACGCTAGCCGATCGTCTGACCCAGCAATCGCCTTTGCCTGAGGGCGAGGCCCTGTCCATCGCCAGCAAGGTTTGCGAGGCGCTGGAGCACGTTCACGAACGGGGCGTCGTTCACTACGACCTCAAACCCGGCAACGTCATGTTGTGTCCGGACGGAACCATCCGGCTCATTGACTTCGGCCTGGCCCACACCGCGATCACGGCACGCTTTACCTTGTCCGGCGGCGTGCCGCCGATAGGATCTTCGGACTACGTCGCGCCAGAACAAATCAAACGCAAGCGCGGGCGCAAGAGCGTCGACATCTACGGAGTCGGCACCCTGCTCTACGAAATGTTGACTGGCAAGACACCCTTTCCCGGCGACGATCCCTTCGTGGTAGCCAGCGCGCGCCTGCTCGGCGACCCGCCCGCGCCGCGCACCTTGAACCCAGCCATCTCGCCTCAAGTTGAAGAGATCGTGCTCAAGGCTCTGCGCCGAGATCCCGACGAACGCTACGCCAGCGCCGCGGCCATGAAAGCGGATCTCGATCATCTAGACCAGGTCGCGGTCACCGGACTTTCCAAACGCCTGCATCCCGTCACACGCTGGCGCCGCACGCTCCGTTTCACCCGCCACATCGCGACCTGGGTTTTGCTGCCGGTAGCATCGCAGGTCATTCTCTTCTTGCTGTTGTGGCGCCACCTCACGCACAAGTGAGCGGTTCAACGTACTTTGCGAAAGGCAACATGAGGACTAAGACAGAGAACCTTCCGTGGTTGGTTGGAGGCGTGGTGTTCTTGGTATTGCTTCTGGCTTTTCTATTGTATTTCCGCCAGGAAGCAAACTCGGCCCAGCAGCTCTCCGACAAGGCCAGTCGCGTCGATGCCGTGGCCCGGATGCAACTCGGTCTCGCCGCCGAGTCCGAGGCCGAGAAGAGTTCCGTGCTTGCCATCACCGACAAGGACTCCCAGATCTTCGCGGACCAAGCTCGCGCCGCGACCGCCGGGGTCGAGCGAGAGCGCCAGGCGTTCGGTGGATTGCTGGCGACCGTCGGCACCAAACGCGAGCAGGACCTATTGGCCCAGTTCACTGATACATTCGGCAATCTGAAGAAGTTGGACGAAGAGGTGCTTGCCCTGGCCGTAAAGAACACGAACCTCAAGGCGTACGGTCTATTGTTCGGCGCGGCGGCAAGCACGCTCGCAGAGATGGACGCGGCCCTTTCTCGCGTGATTGCAAAGCACGCAGACTCGCCTAGTGCTCAGAGGGTGATGCCCATGGCATTCGGCGCCCGCATCGAAGTCCTGCGCATCCAAACTCTACTCGCGCCCCACATTGCGGAAGAAAGCGACGCGAAAATGAATCAGATGGAAGCCGCGATGGCCAAGGAAGAGGCGCAGATCCGAAAAGATCTCGATGGCCTCACGTCCTTCGCCAAGCCCAAAGGCGACGCCGACGTGGTAGCGGCAGTTTCCCAATTCGGCCACTACGAAGAACTCAAGGCACAGATCCTGGCACTGTCGCGCGAGAACACCAATGTCCGCTCGCTGGCCTTGTCCCTGAACCAAAAGCGCAAGGCGACGGCGCTCTGCTTGGACGCTCTAGGCGCACTGAAAACCGCCATCCTCGAAGAACCGATCGCCGGCGTGACCTACGGTCGACCCGAAAAGCCGCGGTAGCCTCATCCCATCCCTGTCACCCGACTCCGTCATCGCTTTCCGGGAAGCTTTCCGGATGGCCGGACGGCCAGCCAATGATCGCCAAGAACACGTCCAAGACAAAGAAACCGACAGCCAGATCGTTGAAAAGCATCGCCTGGGGCAAGTCAGGCCAAAGCTGATTCGCCGCCCAAAGCAGGAAGGCGATGGCCAACAAGATGGCCTTGGCAAGATCCCTCCGTTCTGGGCGGATCACGGATTGATGAGCGAGGTAAGCGAATGCAATCAGAGCGAGAGGAAACGCACCGAGGACATCGTGCGCACGTGCCGGAAATAGCTTCGGGAAAAGGTCCCATGCCATGAGCACGACGATGGAGGCGAGCGCAATCGCCCCCATCAGCAGCGGCACTCGTCGGTGGGCCTGGTCTAGACGAATGAGCATCACTTGAAACTAGTGCTGCAAGCAGAGCGGCATTGGACTGTGCTCGACGATTTCGCGCGTACCCGAGCCGTGAATCAGTTCCACTAGGCGTGAGTGCGCGAAGGCGCCCATCACGAACAGGCCGGCACCAAGATCGCGGCCGAGTTTGACCAATGCATCGCTCGTCGGCAGCAGCGAAACGATGTTCTGAGTGAATGCCTTGATGCCAAAGGATCGCAGTTTCTCGACGGCGCCGTTAGCGGTATCCCATGCCTTCGCGCCATCGTCGCCGACCGTGGCGACGTGGATCTCCCGCGAGCCTGCGAGCCCGCTTTGCGCGAAGCCGGCCAGCGCGTGCTCGGCGGGCTCGCTACCGTCGTAGGCCACAAGTACGGTCTTCCCAAGGTTGGCGGGTACAGCGGAATTGCTCTCGGGGATGAGAAGGACAGGACGGCTGGCGTGGCGCAGGATCTTGTCACGCGTCGCCGAATCCTGGGTCTCGGTCATAAAGCGAAAGTTCGCATCGCGTCCCATTACGGTGAGATCGTGGAGGCCCATCTCGCCGATGATGCTCTCCGCTGGCCGCCCAACGATCTCAAGCTCACGGGCAACCACGCCTTCCGAGCGGCAGCGTTGCTCGAATTGCACGAGCCACTCCGCGGCCTGTGCACGTGCGTCGGCAAGCAGAACCTTGTCCCGTTGATGTTTGAAGCTCGATCCTCCGATGCTGCCGGGGACGGCAGTGCGAATGTCAGGCTCATCGACAATGGCCATTCCCACGAGAGCCGCATGCCGCTCGCGTGCAATCTCGATCGCGGTTCGTGTTGCCGCGCAGCTACTCGGCGAGCCTTCTAGACAAACCAGGATGTCCTTGATCATGATGTTCCTCCAAGTGGCCCCTGATGTGTTTCCTTGCTGGGCCACACCCACAGTCAAAGCATGCGACATGCCAATAAGCCGGGCATGGAACGCGGGATGTTGCCTTGGTATTTGCCTGCGCGAATTGCATGTTGCACGACTGTCCGTCCCAAGACGTTGCAGCTTCTGGGTAAGGGACAACCAACCTGCGATCGCTAGTGTTGGAGATAGATCGGGGTCGGGCTGCCCTCCACCAGGGCGCGGGTCAGAGAGCCCGAAAACATCTCCTTGACGCGAGAACGCGCAAAGGCACCCATCACGACCAAGCCTGCGCCAAGCTTGGTTCCGAACTCTACCAAGGCATCGCTGTCGGGCAGTGCCGATACGATAGCGTGGGGAGTGGCCTTGATGCCCGAGGCGCGCAGATTCTCGGCCGCCTGCATGGCGGTTTCCAAGGCCTTCTCACCGTCGTCGCCGACGGTAGCAACGTGGACATCTCGCGACTCTCCGAGGCCGCTGGCCACAAAGCTGGCCAGAGCCCGCGCGGCGGCGGGGCCGCCGTCGTAGGCGACCAGAACCGTTGGGCCGAGCGGATCGGACATGCCGGTGGCGTCATCGGGAATAAGGAGAACCGGGTGGCTGGTACGACGAAGAATCTTCTCACGCGTCGTTCGATGGTCGCCCTTGCTCTCAATTTGGAAGTTCGCCTCGTGACCGATCAGGGTGAGGTCGTGGCGTTCAATCTCGGCAATAACGTCCTCAGGCGATCGAGGCACGATTTCCAAGACTCTTACCGCTACTTGAGCCGACCGACAGCGACGCTCAAACGTTGCCAGCAACATGGCTGCGTAGGCGTGCGCATCGACAGGCCGCAAGTTGGTCCACCGACGTTCGATGCTCGAACCATGCATGCCGGTATGCATTGCGGGTTGGGAGCCAGGCTCATGGCCGATGGCCATCCCGACCAGTGTCGCATTTTGTTCACGCGCGATCTTGATGGCGGTCAGGGTCGTCTCTTCGCTACTCGCTGAACCGTCGATGCAAACTAGAATGTTCTTGATCATCGGTCTTCTCCAAGTGCGACCACGCCTAGAGGTGGAGCATGGAACGTGCCATCAAGTTGAACGTAAAACACGGGCTTTCCTGCCGGACTTGGCGCCAAGCCCTTGCAGGTTGCACGACCGGCCGTGGCCAGACATTGCAGCTTCGACTTTCCCGTGCGCGTGAGTCAGGGAAAACCAACGCGCGAGTGTCTGCAAGCGCTCGCTCAAGGCAGATCTCACATCCTGCCCATCCGATGTGTCGCTGCCACATTGGAGATGCTCCATCTCTTCAGCCTGCTTGGCTGGCGTCACCGTCGCGCAGTCAGGCGTCCCAAGAACAGTCAGGATCTCGACCTGCTGCAACACTTGCGCATGCGTCGCCAGTCTAAACGACGTAGGAGCTGGCTTCTGCCAAGTGCTTGCGATGCGCGAGCATAACAAGAGCGGGTTGGAGCAGACGCGGCAGGATGACCAAGGCGAGCGCGCCACCAATGACGACGATAGCCAAAGGCTTCTGGGTTTCCGAGCCGATGCCGCGCGAGACGGCGGCGGGGAAGAGCCCCAACATGGCGACGAACGTCGACATCAAGACGGGCCGCAGCCTCCGCTGAGCGGCCAGGCGTGCGCTTTCCTCGGGCGAATGACCGCTTTCGCGCAACTGACGGGCATAGGTGACGACCAGCAGGGCGTCCTGGACCGCTACGCCCAGGATCGAGATGAATCCCATGGCGGCGGAGATGGAAAAGTCGGTGCCCGTGACGTAGAGAGCGACTATTCCTCCGCTGCTGGCCACCGGAACGCCGAGCAAAACGATGAGCGTGTCACGCCAGTTCTTGGCCGAGCTGTACGCGAGGAAGCCGATGATCACCAGTGTGAGGGGAATGATGAGCAACAGACGCTCGGTGGTTTCGCGAAGCTGGTTCATTTCTCCATCCCATTCGAGATGCGTGTCGTAGGGCAGCTTCACTTCGGCGTTGATCTTTGCCTGCGCTTCGCCGATGGTCGAGCCGAGGTCTCGGCCGCGCACCGAGAACTTCACGGGCACGTAGCGCTTCAAGTCCTCGCGAAAGACGACCGACGGTCCCTCTTCCTCGACGACCTCGGCAAGCTGACCGAGCGGAACCTGGGAGCCGTCTGGCGAAGCCACGAGAATATTGCGAATCGAGCGCACGTCGCGACGGTACTGTTCCGCCCAGCGGAGAATCAGATCGAAGTGTTTTTCGCCCTCGAATACCTGGGTAATGGCCAAGCCGCCGATGGCAGCCTGGACGACGGCCGCCACGTCGCCCGTGTTGAGGCCGTAGCGACCAATTTGGGCACGGTAGGGAGTAATGCGAATGGCTGGTTGGCCAAGAGAGCGGAAGATCCCGAGGTCTTGCACACCAGCCACCGTCTTGAGCACGTCCTGGATCTCGATGGCCTTGGCCTCGTCGACGTGCAGATCCGGCCCCATCACCTTGACAGTATTTTCACCCTTCACGCCAGACATGGCCTCCTCGACGTTGTCGGCAATGACTTGGGAGAAGTTGAACACGACGCCGGGGAATGCCTTCGCGAGATCCTGTTGTATGTCCTGGGTCATCGATGCCTTGGTAAGGCCCTTGCGCCATTCGCGCGTGGGGCGCAGCGGTGCCAGGAGCTCGATGTTGTAGAAACCGGAGACGTCTGTCCCATCGTCGGGACGGCCGAGCTGCGAGATCACGGTCTCGACCTCGGGCCGGCGCTGCTGCTCCCTGGTGCACGTGGCGCCGTCGTCGGTCGGGCATCCGCGCACGATGGCGCGAATTCGCCCGACATAGCGGGCCGATTGTTCGAGGGAGATAGAGATGGGCAGGGTCGCGCGGATCCAGAAATTGCCCTCCTCGAGCTTGGGCATGAATTCGCGACCCAAGAAGACCGAGGCGGCGAGGGCAAGTACGACCGGCACGAGGCCCATCACAATGGCGGCTCGCGGACGGCGCAGCGAGAATGAAAAGAGCGGAGTGTAGAGTCGGTTGAGGAAACGCATGGCCGCGCTCTCATGTTCTTCATTCGCCCCACTGTGCATACGAAGCAACCGCGAGGAAAGCGTGGGCGTGAGGGTGAGTGCGAGCAGGATGGCGCCGCCGATGGCGAAAGCGTAGGTGTGCGCCATGGGTGACATGATGACGCCGGCCACACCGGTCAACGTGAACAGCGGAATGAAGGCCACGGCGATGATCAACGTGGAAGCGAACATGGGTGGGCCGACCTCGCGAGCTGCCGCCACCACGCGCTCGAAGGCGCTCCCGCCCTTGCGCATGAAATTGACGAAGATGGTCTCCATCATGATGACTGACGAATCCACAACGATACCGAAGTCCACGGCGCCGAGGGAAATCAGGTTGGCGGCCGTACCGGTGGCCACCATGCCGGTGAACGCAAACAGAAGAGCGAGAGGAATGTTGATCGCCGTGATGAGAGCCGCACGTAAGTTGCCCAGAAACAAGAGAAGCACGAGGGTGACAAGAATCATTCCGACCAGAAGATTCTCCATCACGGTGTGCGTGGTCAGCTTGACCAGGTCGGCCCGATCGTAAATCGGCTCGATATCGACACCTGGGGGCAAGACGCGGTTCTGGTGAATGTAGTCCACACGATCGTGAATGCCACGTACGGTCTTGAGCGACTCTCCGCCGTAGCGCATGAGCACGATACCCTCCACCACGTCGGGCTCGTCATCCTGGCCAACGATGCCGAGGCGAGGCGCTGCGCCGACGCTGACGGTGGCCACATCGCGCACCCGCACCGGCACGCCCTTGGCCGCCGTGACAGTGGTGTCGCCGATATCCTGCACGGAGCGGATTAGGCCGACTCCGCGCACGTCGAAGGATTGATCGCCGAGCGTGAGGCGCTGTCCGCCAACGTTCTGGTTGGCGTTGGCGATGGCGGCCTGCAGTTGTGACAAGGCGACACCACGCCCGCGCAGGCGATAGGGATCGACCTCGACGTGGTACTGCTTGGTCAGTCCGCCGAAGCCGACAACATCGATAACCCCCGGGACCTGACGGAACTGCTTTTCCAGAATCCAATCCTGCACCGTCTTCAGATCAGATAGTGAATAGCCCTTGCCCACCACCTTGTAGCGGTAGAGCTCTCCGATGGCGCTCCATGGCGAAAGCTCGGGCGAGACTCCTTGTGGCAGCGTCACGAAGTTGAGTTGGTTGAGCACGCGCTGCTGGGCCGTGAAATACGACGTGTCCCAACCGAAGTAGCACTTCACGTCGGCCAGACCGAAAAGGGACTGGGACCGGATGTGTTCGAGCCCCGGCATGCCGACGAGCCCTGTCTCGAGGGGCAGGGAGACGTAGCGCTCGACCTCCTCCGCGCTCCAACCTTGAGGCTGGGCGATGATCTCGATCATGGGCGCAACCGGGTTGGGATAGGCCTCGATGGCGAGAACCTTGTACGAATAGAGGCCGATGCCGACAAGGGCCAGTACGAGCACGGCCACCAGAATCTGGGCACGAACGGCCGCTGCAACCAGTTTTGCAATCATGGCTAAAACATCGCCGAAAGCAGGATGGCTCCGCCGGTGATGACTTTCTCTCCCGCTGCGATGCCACGAACCACCGGCAAATAGTCGCCGCCCAACTCTTCATTGACCGAAACCGGGCGTCGTTCGAAGCGCAGTCGCCCGTCAGGAGCTTTGCCGAGCTCGATGAAAACCATGGTTTGGTCTCCAAGGTGCAGGATTGCACTACGAGGAATTGCCAGCGTTTGTTGCCGATCCACTGCCAATGCGGCCGTTGCGTACATTTCGGGCTTGAGAGCGCGATCGGCGTTGTCTAGCCTGCAGCGAACCTTGGCCGTGCGGGTTGCAGGATCCAGGGTGTCCGAAACCCAATCGGCCACCCCCTTGAAGACGCGGCCGGGATAGGCAACGCACTTGACCAGGCACTCGGTGCCCTGTCTGACTCGGCCGAGATCCATCTCGAACAGATCGGCCATGACCCACACGGTGTCGAGCTCGCCAATGGTGAACAGCTCGATGACGGTGCCACCGGAGTACTGCCCCTGAACCTCCGTGCCAGGATTTACGTTGCGTGCGATGACCTCGCCACCGATGGGCGCTCTCAAGGTGTAGCTCTGGGTTCCCGCTTTCGCGCCGCCGGAACGCAAAAGCTGGGCCTTCTTCTTCGCCCGCTGCAGCTCGGCCTTGGCTTTGGAATAGTTTCCCTGCGCGGCCTCCAAATCACGTTGCGATCCCGCGTGAACGTCGAATAGCTCCTTCTGCCGCCGGAAATCCTTTTCCGCGGAAATGAAATCGGCCTGCGCCTTCTCGACGTCCGAAAAGGCGCTGCCGACGTCGGGCGAGTCGATCGTCACCAGGGTGTCGCCCTTCTTCACGCGCTGCCCAGGCTGGGCTTCGATGCGAATTACACGTCCGGTCACCGGGCTCATGACATGCGCTACCTTTAGGTCGTCGAAGGTCACACGACCGCTGGTCACCACCAATCCCCCGACCGGCTGCGGAGCCAATGGCTCCGCAACCAATTTGGCGGCGGAGACTTGGTCTTGCCAAAGCCAAGCTTCAGTTGCCGGTGGATCCATCGATCGGCCATGGTTGCCTTTGTCACCACCATGGCAGGCGCACAGTAGCGCGATCACGAAAGACGGGAAAATCCACGGCTTCACAGGCTCATCTCCTCTCCCACGGCTTGACCAATGAGCACGACAGCTTGCCAGTAGTCAGCGAGATCGCTTTCGTAGTCCAGCTTGGTCGAAATAAGAATCCGTTGGGCATCCAGGTACTCAAGCAGGGACGCCGCGCCCTTCTGATATTGCAGTTGCACCAGGTCACGCGTGCGCTTGGCGTGTTCGAGGAGCTCGCGCTCAGCACGCTCGACCCGGCTCCGAGCGGACTTGAATTGGGTGAATGCAATTTGAACGTCGTTCAGGACCTGCGCCTCGGTCTTCGCCAACTGGGCTTCCTGCATGGTTACATCCGCTCTTGCTTTCACAATCTCGCCCTCGAACCGATAGACAAGGGGTGGGGTCAAGGTCAAACCGAAGCTGAAGGTCGGAGGATTGATGGCACTTTCGTAGCTGCCTTGCCCGCTTACTCCCACCGACAGCGCAATATCGGGAAAACGAAGGCGCCGGCTCGACCGAAGCGACGCCTCCGCGCGTTCGCGGTTGATTCTTGCGCCAGCCAGATCAGGCCGCTGCCTTCGCGCGAGTCCGAAGAGCGAATCCACCGAGGCACCTTGCAAAGCCCCAGGGATGGCATAGCTCGGCAATTCGGCGTCGACTTCGAAGACAGGTACACGCCCGCGCGCACCCAACATGAAGGCGACCTGCGCCTTCGCGAGGTTCAGTGCCTGCTGCGCGCGTTCGACTTCCTGGTCCGCCGAGAGCTTCTCGGTCTCGACCTTCAGTACCTCGACCTCCGATATCGACCCGTGCTGATAGCGCGCCCGGTTCAGGTCAGCCACGCGCGAAAGGGTATCCTGCGCCTCCTTCTGGGTGGCAACTGCCTGATGTGCAGCGACGGCGTCTAGGTAGGTTTGGCGAAGCAGTCCTTCGAGTATACGGCGCGCATCCGCCTCGCCCTTGCGTGCAACGTCGAGCGCGAGAGAGGCCGTATTCATCCGCAAGCCGCGCTTCCCGGAAAATGAGTCGAAAATCGCCGATTGGTCCGAGACGCCAAAGCTCCATGCCAGATCTGAGCACCCCGGTCCTGAACAGGCAAACGATCGCCCGACACTAGCAGAGAATGCCGGATTGGGCGCTGCACTCGCCAGCAGGCTGTCCCCGCGCACACCTTCCACCGTGGCCTCCGCAAGGATGAGGTCGAGCCCACGCTCTCGAAACAGACGCAGGGCATCCGAGAGATGCAACTGGGCGGGAATCTCGATCCCGACATCAGGCTGTCCCGCGAAGACTGACGACGGGACGAGACCGAAAAGGACCATAGTTCCAACCAATCCCGCGTGCGCCAGATGACTGCAGCTCATGGAGAAGGCAAATCGACTTTCTGTTGACATTCCCAGTTGGTTCTCGCCAAGCAAAGCGGCACAAAGGAGCCCCTTCCATTGCGCGTGGACACGGACCTAAAACAAGAATGGGTGGCGCCGCCGGAAGCCGACGGCCGAGACTAGTACGAAATGCCCATAACCCTTCGGCCTAAAAGGCCACCTGTGCGCTTGACGGTTCTTGCTTGGCCAGGCCCTGGCATGCCTTGCTGCACTCAGGGTATTCCAAGACCAGACGGGGCTGGCTCGAACAGAAGTCGCGCATGGCTTCGCCGTTTTGTGGTTGCGAGCAGGCCGCTTGCAGGCCCGCGAGTAGACGGGCCGGGAAGACCTCGTGGCTGCCGCTCGGCAACTCGCGGATCGGGCGTGGCTCCACCCTGCTGCTCAGTGCGAGGAGGATGGCGACCACGGAAAGCCCCGTGACAAGCGCGCTCCACTTGGCCCAGCGGAAACGAGAGCTGCGACGCGAAGGACGCAAAGAAGGCTCGGATTCGAGAGGTAAGGATTGAGATTTGGACATCATGACATCACCTAAGTGCATTAGTTGTGCCAGCATGCAGCCACGGTTAGCGCGGGCATGGTGGATGTGGAAATTGCGTCCTGCAAGGGTTTGACGGCTATCGCGTTGCAAGGAGCAATGGCTAGAGGACGCTTTGTCCAGGCGCCTGTCGTGCAGTCGAGAAATGAGTGTATTCGCAGCATGAATATCCGAACGTGCCCTGAACTCAAGATGCCCTCCATTGATAGGATGTTCTAATTGCCTTTGAACACTCTATTGATGACAGACAGTAACAATAGGTGAGTTAGAAATACGTTAAAATCACGTCCAACAGGGTTGCTCAATGAGGATTCTCATAATTGCAATTTACAAGATACATATTAGAAACACCGTGCAAAGGTCAGAGTCGATACTCTGGTCCAATTGCAATCGCGCCCATGGGAAGAAAATTGGCCGGAACGCCGGCGTAGTAGAGGCCAGCGAACGTCGTTGGCATCGCGAGCGGCATAGTGCCCTCCACCGAGGTTCCGTACTGAGCGCTCAGCCTGCTACTTCGACTGGCGCGGTTGCCGCTTGAACGATGGCACGCACGTCGATCCCGAAGTGGGCGATCATTCTGCCCACGGTCGGGTACGAGACGCCCATCGTTCGCGCAATCGCTGTGCGCTGCCCGTGGAATTCCCTGATTAGCAGTGTGAGATAGTCGCGCTCCACCTCCTCGAGAGTCGGAAAGTGGGCGCCACCATGCCCGACCGTACCCGCCGTTGAGCGAAAAAGATCCGCCCGCAGCTGGGTGCCCTGTCCGGCTTCATCAAACATCACGATTTCACGCTCACCCACCTCATTCGACGTGGCCAAGGCCGCCGCTCGCTCGACGATGTTGCGAAGCTCTCGAACGTTCGCGGGATAGGTGTGCGACACAAGCTTCCGCTCCGCCGTTTCCGAGAATCGTAGTCGTGGCCTATTCTGCCACTCGGCGTAGTGCCTAAGGAACCGCGTGGCCAAGGGCAAAATGTCGCCTGCACGCGTTCGCAAGGGTGGGATGACGAGCCTGCCGACATCCATGGCGTGAATCAACTCCTGATTGAGTCCATCGCACTGTAGTAGCTCGCTGACACTCAGCCTTGAGCCACCGATGATCCGAAGCGGCTGAGCCGAGTTGTTTCGATTCGCCATCATCTCCGTGACCCACTCCTGCCCGATTGGCCGAAGGTTCTCGATGTCCTCGATGAAGCGCGTGCCTTCCACCGACTGACCGCGCGTGTCCGAAAGGCCGATCTGGTTGGCCGGCACAATCCGCAGACTTTGTTGGCGTGCTACCGGATCCGCAGCGTGAATCATGCGCGCCAGCTCTCCTACCCCCGTGCCCCGTTCACCCTGGATCAGAATGGGCAGGCCGGGAACCTTTGCCAGCCGACTTGCCATTCCCACGACCTCTGACAGCCCCGGCGAATCGAGCATCCAAAATCCCGGGACCTCCCCGGCAACGCTCGCAGCCCGCCGAATTTCCAGCGCGCGCGAGATTTCCGGTTGTGTCTCTGACTTCAGCTGAGTAATCATGACTTCTCCCATCGCCGAGGTTGTCTTTGGGTGGACAAATTGCCCCGTGCCTAAGGACCGGCATCCGGTGGCGGACACGCGCTGCCGTTGCAAAACGGGTTCGAACTAGAGGTGAGCGGGGTCGGGCAGCAGTAGGCCTCCGGACAGGTTGGAGACTGCTGGCAAGTGAGGCCACTGTTGCATTCATCTTCTTGTACCGCCACCAAGGTGGGATTGCAGCGATCCCCTTCCGCCCCCTCCTTGCACCCGGTCCCGAGTGCCAGTGTTGCGACGGCGACCACGGCAAGAAGAATTCGCGCCCATGTGGATTTGATATCTGCCGAGATTGTTTTCTTCATCATGACAAATTCTCCGAGTTCTCTTCTTTGATTTCCAATTGCGGGTGTTAGAAACGGGTCAACATTGCAATAATGATTCGGTCGTCGGTCTTAGACAGATCCGGCCGCCAACCAGCTGGTATGGCCGTATTCACGTAGCCGTCCGGTGACGTCACGCCTCCGTGACCCGCGAAATAGGGAACGTCCGCTTGACGGTGGTTGTACTCGATATCGATGGTGACGAGCTGGCTCGGCATATACTGGATGCCGGTTTCGTAGTCGAAGGCGTTGAACTTTGTGCCGTTGTTGTAGTCGAATGGCGTCGTAGGAGGTCCGATGCCGAGGGGCTGGATGAGAGAGCTGCTGGATGCATTGCCCGTTGGCGACAGCACCAGATAGCGTCCAGGATTGCTCATGTAACCTCCACCGATGTTCCACGCAAATTTCTCGCCAAACCAGACTCGATGGTAGGCCATCGCACTGAGGAAGTGCTGAGTACATGGCGTGGCTTTGGTACAATTGCCCTCGGTACCTGAGCCACCAAAACCAACAACACCATCCCCGCTCTCCCAGCCGATATCGGCGGTGATGGAAAATGCCGCACGAGTGACCCCACCGACCGCCGGTTGGGTAAGGTTCAGCCAGCGCATCTGGAAGCTGTTGTCCGAGTGATACCGAATCCGACCGGGTGCGTCCTGGGTATCAAAACCGACATAGTCGTTGGTGATTAGGGACAGGTACTCGGTGGGACGCCAGAGGATCTGCGTGCCGAACCCCGGCATACTGTTGAACTTTCCATACGTCTGCCATCCATTGATAAGCCAAAGCTCGACCTTAAATCTGTCGGTAGGAAAGATTTGTGCTCGAAGCCCGTTGAAGAACCATGGCGTATTGTCCGAGGTGAACGACGGCAGGTACATCCAGTTCTCGAAGTTGTCGTAGGAGAAAAGGCCGACGTAGGACATGAAGATGCCAGCGTCAAGATTGATGCCATGTAGAACGTCCCAGTGATAACCACCCCAGGCTTCGCTCACGTAGCGAAGAGCAGTCTGCAGGTCGAACTGGCCGCGGTTCGTGCTCGTGTCGTTACGGGGGACCAACGTCGAACGAACTCCATATTGGGTCATTAGGCGCGCCCTACCACCTTCGGCGTGAAAATCACCGCCAAAGCCCAGGAAGGCCAGAGTGAATTCGTTGTTGCGAGAGAGAGCGGTAGATCCGACAACTGTATTGTCGATGGGATTATTCCTAGACGCTGTATAGTTGACGTCGATCAGAAGCGATGGAGTGAAGTACTTGGTGTCGAGCAGCGCTGTCTTCTGTCGGTTATTTCCGTTGAGCCAGGTGAAGTCGGCAAAGGCAAACGGCTCACTCGCCGGTGCCTCCGCAGGGGCCGCGGGCTGGGATTCTGCCGCCGGGGGCACAGTTGCTGCCGAAGATGGCAATGCAGTAGTTGGGGCGGAAGCGGGAGCCTCCGTTGCGCCAGGAGCGGCCGGTTCGGGCTTGTCCTGTGCCATTGCGAGAGAACTAGGTGCAATGGCCGTCGTCAGGACGCAACCAATCAGTATTCGATATCGGGTTGTCAATTGGCTCCACCTTTCGTTGTTACGTTTGTCCATTCGGTTCACTTCCAATTTCATTGAGGTCAACGGTCAACGTAGCAAGGGGGTAATTAAAACCGTGTTAAAAACCTTGGCCCCGAACGCGCCAGGGCCTGTATTTCCGCTGTGGAAATGTGCAAGAGACGTGGACGAAACATCGTGCAAAGTGCACAGTCCGAATCGACGTCAATGTGCAAGAGACCCGGGCGAACTATCGTGCAAAATGCACAGTACGAATCGACATCGTCGAGCGCACGCCCCAGTCGACTGTCGGGGCGACGGTCATTTCATCGCCGTGACGATGGGACGTTTGTTTTTCTACGTGTCTGCTGCCCTTGTCGCCTGGATCAGTGATGCCGTTGGCGCGCGCCTGGCTGGCGGTCCGAAGTAGGTCCGACCTAGCGTCGCGACGAGCGGTGGGGGACTCTCGGCGGCTGAGCTATGCAGGCGTTTTCGCGTTGCCAGAGAACCCTGGTAGCCCACACATCCACGTCATCAAGTTCCGGATGCGGACCCAAGCTGCGGCTGGGTCATGTTAGACATCTCGCCGCGCTGCTTTTGCGAGGCCGCTTAACCAAGCGCAACGGTCTGCTGATCTGTCTCTTCCGCGGGAAACCAGATTCTCTGTGATGGAGCCGACCGTCAAGGTCTTTCCACGGATGGCGTTTCGCGACCAGCGGCCGTTAGGACGTACGCACCAACGCCCTCTCACCTCAACCGCACACACTGCCAACGGACAGGGTCAGACGTCCTGCTCTCGGCCGGTAGGCCGGGGCACAGTCAATCCATCTTTCTCCTTGCCTATCGGCTGGGGATACCTACCGGAGAAATTTTCTACCTGCCGGACGCGGCAAACGGTCGATGGCTTGTCGGCGCGTCGTGGGTGGGGCCACGATGCACGATCTGACCGATCGAGTCGACCTGCAGCATGGTAGCCTTGCCGTTCACGAGGATCTCTCCCTCGTAGACGGCCCGGCCGTCGAGCGTTTCCTTGCGCAGTTCGTCCACCTTACCGCCTTTGGCCTCACGCTGGAAAACCTGTTGCACCTGGGCCGGTAAGTCGCCCAATGAACGCGGTTGATGTCCAGGGTAGACCGACGTGGGCGTTGCCACTGCGAGGGTCGCTGCCAATGCGAACATTGCAAATGTTGCCATGACCAACCTCCATCTTCATTATTTTTGGCTGGAACATTGGCAACTATCAATATGTTTGTTGTCCATATTTGATTAAAGTTACACGGAAGATACATCATGAACATCTTCAATCAACGCATCTGGCAAATAGAAGCAATGCTTCATTGCCCATCGGTTCCCATCCCAACGTCCTTCTAATCGCCGCCAAATTGGCGATCGCGGGCGCATACAGGTGGGCGGTGTCTGACCAGGCGGTCCCCGTCAACCATCCGACGTATTCAGCCGGTAGCCAAGGCCGGGTTCATTGAGGATGTATCTCGGGTACGCAGGATCTGACTCCAGCTTGCACCGGAGGGCATGCATATAGACCCGAATGTAGGTATTTTTGCCCTGGTAACCCGACCCCCACGTTTCTCTAAGAAGATCGCTGGTGGCGACCACTCGATCGCAGTGCCGTGCCAACGTCGTGAGCAGCTTGAGTTCCGTCAAAGTAAGGTGAACCTCGCTTTTCCCACGCCACAGTCGGCGGTTCACCAGGTCTAGAACGTACTCACCGAAAGAAACCGAGGTCGCGGCTCCCCCGTCCACCCGCGCATGGTTGCGAAGCGTCGCTCGCATGCGCGCCAGCAGCTCAGGTACCGAAAAGGGCTTGGTCAGGTAATCGTCCGCCCCTGCGTCCAGCGCCCTTACTTTTTCCAAGTCTCGTCCGTGACCCGACACGATGATGATGGGAGCATCGCTGTTGGCCCGAATGGTGGGGACCAAAGCCAATCCGTCGATATCGGGCAGTCCCAGATCCAACAATACGAGATCAGGGTTCCTGGTTCTTACTTCCTCCATCGCGCGCTGGCCCGTGCCTGCGCCAAACGTGCGATATCCCTCGGCTGCAAGTGCCATGGAATAGACACGGGTCAGGTTTTGATCATCTTCGACAACAAGGATGGCCGGGCCGTCGTTCACTTGCACACCTCGATACAACTGATGTGCAAGACGTAGACCGCTGCCGTTAGGAGTCGGAGTCAATCAATTTCCGCCCTCCGCGGAATTTACAGGGATCTTTGCTGCTCCTGCCGACAGCGAAATGCACGACTCAGCCATTTTTGTCGTGCAAATTGCGAGCTACTCAGACGTGCGTAGTCGGTAACCGAGACCAGCCTCGTTGATCAGGTAACGAGGGCGCGTTGGGTCGGACTCGAGTTTTTGCCGCAGCGAGTGCATGTAGACGCGAACGTATCCGCTCTTGCCGTAGTGCGCGGAACCCCAGGCCTCTTTGAGCAGCACATTCGTAGTGACCACATCGTCAGCATGGCGGGCCAATGTCGCGAGAAGCTTGAATTCGGTGGCTGACAGTCGAACGTGTGCGTCCCCACGCATGAGCTTTCGGCCTTCCAGGTCCAGGCAGTAATCTCCGAACGAAATGGTTGTTCGAGGAGCCCCACCCACCTGCGCGTGACTGCGAAGGGCGACTCGAACTCGAGCGAGGAGCTCGGGAACCGAGAATGGCTTCGTCAGATAGTCGTTGGCGCCCGCGTCCAGGGCCTTTACCTTGTCCGCGTCCTGCTCGCGAGCGGACACCACGATAATCGGGGCGATACTATGTGCCCGGATCTCAGGCACTAGATCCAATCCGTCGACATCTGGCAAACCGAGGTCGAGGAGGATGATATCAGGATTACGGTTCCTAATCTCCTCCATGGCACGCTGACCGGTGCTGGCGTCGACAACGCGATACCCTTCCGCCTCCAAGCTGGTCAAGAAAACACGCAGGATCTTGCGGTCGTCCTCTATGACTAGGATTGATGCCCCTTCTGTCACCGCCCCCATGCCTGCATACCTTCGCTAATTTCTGCCTCCTTCATCTGCGGCCCCACGCTTGTGATAGGCAATGTAAACTGCACCGTGAGTCCACCGCCGGGCGTGTGCGTTGCCCAGATCTTGCCTCCGTGAGCCTCGACGATACCGCGCGCCAGGGTCAGGCCAAGACCAAGCCCGGGGCCGCCGTGGCCACCGCTGCGGTAAAACTTCTCGAAGATATGCGAGAGCTCTTCGCTCTGCATTCCCTCGCCATGATCGATCACGGAGATCAGCACGTCGCGATTGCCTCGCATCGCGATGTCGATCTCGACGGGAAAATCGTTTCCCGCGTACGCAAGGGCATTGTCAATCAAGTTGCTCAACACTTGTTCGATTAGAATCGCGTCGATCTGAAACAGTGGCAGGTCACTCGGCACGTGGGTTCGAAGTTGCCGAAGTCCCAATATCCTTCGCTCGTCGACCCGCCTCAATGCACTGGCCACGACCTCTTCCAGGCTCTCCCACTCGCGATTAACCCTCAATCCTCCCGACTGCAATCGCGTGACATCTAGCAGACTCTTGAGAAGCTCGCTGAGTCGTTTGGCCTCCTCGTAGATAAGCCGTGACATTTCGGTCCTAGCCCCGATTTGCAACCGATCGCCATGCTCGACCAGCGTGCTGGAGGCCGAGGTGATCACCGTCAGTGGCGTGCGCAGATCGTGGGAGACCGCGCTCAAAACCGCATTGCGTATCCGTTCACTCTCGACCTCGACCTCCGCGACATGCTTCTCGACCGACAGAAGCATCCGTTCGATGGCCATGGCCAATTGTTGAGCCATCGCTTGAACCAACGACAAGGGATGCATGCCCTCGATCTGGAAGATTTCGCGATCTTGATGTGATCGAATCGCTAAGATCCCGATACATCCGCGTGTCGCGGCCAGTGGAAAATAGCAAGTAGCGGCGGTGGGCCAATTCTGCGTTCCCCGACCGGCCGGTTCCAGGTGTTTCGCGGCCCACTGAGCGACCTCAAGATCTTCCTTCTCCAACGCCACGCGTCCTTTGCTGGAAATGGCGCAAGCGAACCCGTCCAGCCCATCACGGATCAAGACAAGGGCTGATACTCCGGCGCCTGTCTCGATATGGCCGAGTCCAGCAGCACACACCTCGTCGATGGAATGCGCGCCGGCCAGGTCCTTGACCAATGCATATAGCGCCTCCGACCGGCGCTCGCTTAGACGCGCCGCTTGTGCCTGCCTTCGCAGCCGTTCGTTGAGCGTGCTAATCAGGACCGCCACGCAGAACATCGCCGCATCCGTCAACATATCGCGAAAGTGGGTGATGCGGATGCTCCCGTACGGAGGCAAAAAGAAGTAGTCGAAGCAGAGTGCGCCGGCACCCGCAGCGAAGATCGCGGCACGGTAGCCAAGCCGCATCGATACGATTGCAATGACGAACAGAATGGCGATGGCTGTGTTCGTGATATCTCCGCGACCACCCAGCCACAACCCCAACAGAGTCACCAGGCCGACCGCAACGGTGCCGATCAGATCGCGGCTCAGCGCCACAAGCGAACTGCCAATCCGGCCGTCCCGCATGATCTGAGGCATCTTTGCGATCATCGTGTTCATCGCGTTTAACGCTGGGGAGTTCCGCATCCCTCGCAAATCATCGATAGGGGCACTCCTTGATGCCTAGGGCGAAACAAGTGAAGCGGTCGCCGGATGAGTGGGCGCTGACAAGAGCGCGCTTGATCGCCGCGAGATCTCTTGAGCTGAGTCATTGTTCGAGCCTCTTACGGACAAAGCGTACCCGGCATAAACTTCGGCTGCATAAAGGATCGTTCCCGGAATTACGAATGGATCCGACGCGACATCATTCCCAGTTAGACGTCCCGCTCCGACTAGAGCAACGTGGCAGCTATTGACTCGCTCGAGCCAAGGAACGGAGACACCCGGTGTCGCCCGTAGCCCAATGACCGACCCCTTGGTGTTACTGACCTTGGATTTTCCGACAAAGCTGACTTCGTTGAGCGGTGCAACACTTGTGATGGCGTCGCGGTACGCGAGCAGTCCCAGCTCCCGCTCCTTGGCCGGTACACCAGCGCAGGCATCATCCGCTATTGCGGCGTATTGTGCGGACGATGGTATTGTCCCATTTGATCCTGACGTGAAGGATCCGGCACAACCGATAGCTCCAATTGTGCAAGCGCCGCCAATAGCAATTACCGCGAACAATGTCCTTGATGTCTTCATAACGAAGCCTCCTTGCTTTGGTCTAACGATGAGGTCACGAACAGATAATTCGCCAAACCGCATTAAAATGACGTTAAAAGTGCTTCGTAACTTATGACCTTCAATTGGGACATGCGATTGCTTACCCAATACTGAGACTTGTTACACATACGAAACCATCTGTTAACGGAGACGCATGCAAGCGCAGCCAGAATCGCCGGCCGGCCTTCGATGACCACTGGAAAACCCGGGGACACGTGATCGTCGTGCCCCCGGTCCTCATGACGACGGCAAGAATGCATTGGCTTAGCGAGATTCAAGTGACGCCGTCTTCGGGCCTCCTGGTGTAGAGATCAGCGCATAGAATCGCTGCAGGAGATCCTGAACCGCGTTGTAGTTGGCGGCTCTCACCGACAACACGTATCCTGCATAGACCTCCGACGCAGCGACGGTCGTCCCCGAAAGGATGAACGGATCCGATGCGGCATCGTACCCGGACAGGTGTCCCGCTGTGGCCATGGCGACGTGGCAACTATTCACCCGTTCGAGCCACGGCACGGAAATTCCCGGGGTCGCGCGCAGTTTGATGACTACCCCCTCCGTGTGGCTGTACTTCGCCTTGCCGGCGTATTTGAATTCATTCAGTGGCGCAATGCTGACGATACTGTCGCGAAATGCGAGCAGTCCCAGCTCGCGCTCTTTGGCAGGCACCCCGGCACAGATATCATCCGAAGTGGCGGCGTACTGCGCCGTCGCTGGCCTCCTATTCGCTTCAACGGTGCCGTTTTCGCCGTAGGCCGCGCTCCCGATAGTGCAGGCGGCGCCAACGACAGTGACTGTGAGCAATGTCCTTACTTTAGTGGTCATGATGATTTCTCCTACTTTCAACCTCATTTCGAGGCTGTAGGTAAGATTCGCCAACCCGATTAAAAAGGAGTTAAAAAGGTAGCGGACGCAATCTGAGGCATAATCCCCCCATGCTGCTCAAGATCGTTCAAGTCGGCGTCCCCGTGCTCCGCAGTGGCACGCGTCCCCTCACACGCGACGAGATCAAGGGCGCGGAAATCCAGCAGATCATCGAATGGATGCGCGAGACCATGCGCGAGGCGCCCGGCGTGGGACTGGCGGCGCCCCAAGTCGGTTTGCCGCTACGGCTCGCGGTTATTGAAGACATCGCGGACGTTCCCGAAAAAGAGCGCAAACCCGTCCCGTTTCACGTGCTCATCAACCCGCAACTCACGCTCGGCGCTGGGGTGATCGAACACTACGAGGGTTGCCTTAGCCTGGACGGTTTCCAGGCCCTGGTGCCGCGGGCGCAGGCGGTTGCCGTCGAGGCGCTCGATCACCACGGTGACCCCGTGAAGATCGAAGCCAGCGGCTGGTACGCGCGCATTCTACAACACGAGATCGATCACCTGGACGGAACGCTGTACATCGATCGCATGCACACCCGGACCTTCACCACGACGCGCAACCTGACCCAGCTGCTTACTTCAGACGTGGAGGAATAGCCGGAGGCACGCGGTTGGTTTCACTCTTTGCGCCGCAAGACCGCCGCGAAAAAGCCGTCGGTGTCGTGCACGTGGGGGAGCAGGCGCAGAAAGGTTTCGTCGCCTAGCTCGGTGGCGCGCGCCCTGCCCCAAATTTCCTTGAGCGGCATGACCACGAAATCCGGGCGCTCGTGCAAAAAGCGTTCGACCACGGCGTCGTTCTCTTCGCGCAATACCGAGCAGGTGGCGTAGATCAATCGGCCGCCCACGGCAACCAGGGGCGCGTAGGCGATGAGTAGAGCGAGCTGATCCGCGGGATAGGCATCCACGGCTTTGGGCGAGAGCCGCCAGCGCGCCTCGGGGTTTCTGCGCAAAGTACCGAGGCCCGAACAGGGAGCGTCGACCAGCACGCGGTCCCAGGCGCCGAGCTTCGCTTCGGCCGGCAGCTCGGGACCGTTCACTTCGCGCGCAGCGAGGTTCGAGATCCCGGCGCGCCGAGCCCGCCGCCGCAACTCTTCAAGTTTCTTGCCGCTCGTATCAAGGGCCAGGATGCGGCCTTGATTGGCGAGCATCGCCGCCAGCGCCAAGGTCTTGCCCCCTGCCCCGGCGCAAGCGTCGACCACGCGGCTGCGCGGCGGCGGTGCCACCGCCTCGGCCACAAGCTGGCTGCCCTCGTCCATGACCTCGAAAAAACCCTCGCGAAACGCGGTCAGGCCGAAGGCGTTCACGCGCGTCTCGAAGGTAAGACCGACCGGGGACAGCCGCGTGGGCTCGACCGAGATTCTTTCCTCGGCCAGGCGGGCGACCAGCTCGTCGCGCGTTCCCTTCACGGTGTTGGTGCGCACGCACATAGGCGCCCGCGTGTTCATCGCCGTGGCCAGCGCGGTCGCGGCCTTTTCGCCGTGGCTGTCGATGAAACGCTGAAAGAGCCAGGTCGGAAACGACACACGCATGGCTTCGCGATCCACACCCTCGCGGCCGGCCAGGCCAGCGTCATCGGCAGCCGCCCTGTCTAGATCCAGTTCGCGGCCCGCGAGCCGGCGCACATCGGCCTTGAGCGCCTCGGCCGGAATGCCATTGCGAAGTTCGTACACCAGCAACTTCAGTTCCTGCCGCGCCATCGCCGAGATGATCTCGCGCCGCCCGCGCGCCGACGACAGCATCTCCTCGACGATGGCCTCCAGGCGCCGCTCCCAGCGCAAAAGCCCATACACGGTTTCCGCCACCATGCGCCGGTCGCTGCTGGCCAAATCCCGCCGTTCACGAAAGGCGCGAGCCAAGATGTCGGTGGCAAAGCCCCACTCGGCCCGCGCCTCGGCCGCAATTTCCAAAGTCAGCGCATGCGCTCGCGTGGAAAGGCGGCGCCCGATTTCAGACTGCTCTTGCATGAAGGCGTGCATGGTACCGCGGCGTGGCCGATTCCACAGGAAATCTCAGCCTGAATGCGCAGATCCGATCCCCCCAAGCCAAGCCTCCGGGGATCGCCCATGGTAGCCTTCGGCGCAGATGCCGGCTGAAGTTGGCCAAGAAGTATCCCGGGTGCTGGCGGCTTGCCAGGCGCTCGAACTCGCGATGGCGGGCCTCTACGAAGAACTGGCCGCCTTACACGCACACGATTCCACGGTGGCACGCCTGTGGAAGAAGACCGCGCGAGAGGAAATGAACCACGCGGCGCAGTTCGCGCTGCTCATCGAAACCATGTTCGACATGGTTTCCGCGACCCTCGCCGACCCCTTGACCTTGGATCGCGTTCGCCGATCCATCGAAAACACCGTCGAGGAATACCGGCTGCGCCCGCCGTCCGTGCGCGAAGCCCTGGTGGCAGCCATCGATTTCGAGGAGTCCATGAGCGCCCTACACGCCGACCAGATCCTGGTTTTCACCAGTCCGCAGTGCAAGCGACTGCTTGCCGCGATGATGGCCGCCGATCGCGGTCACGTGACCGCGCTGCGAGCCACACTGTCGAAGCTCGGCTAGCCCTTCACCTTTTCGCGCCAGAAGGCGCCCACGCCACCTTGGGTGGCGATCGACTTGTCGCCACGCGAGAGCAACGCTTCCTTGTCCAGGATGGCGTCGGCGCGGCGGATGGTCGGCCAGGCGTGCACTTTGGTGTCCATGCGAATGGCGTCGCACGGACAGGCCTCAACGCACAGGCCGCAGACCACGCAGCGAAGCTCGTCGATTTCGAAAATGCGCGGGCGCTTCTCGATGGTGCCGTCGGGGGCTTCCTCGGGCACGATAGTGATGCAATGGGCGGGACATACCGTCGG
>Ga0265314_10001048_pt1 | contig 32262 bp, 36 predicted proteins | sample 4126metaG_FD_203106 | JGI IMG/M metagenome (GOLD analysis project Ga0265314, IMG submission 203106) | Rhizosphere microbial communities from Carex aquatilis grown in University of Washington, Seatle, WA, United States - 4-1-26 metaG | ecosystem: Host-associated > Plants > Roots > Rhizosphere >...
GGCTTCATCAGGGCTGCCGGTGTGGCACTCGTCGTTGTTGGGCTTTACTTCATCGCTGCTACAGCCCGCTCATGAGCGACGCAACGAAACCGCCAATGGTCTCCAGGTGCCGAACAATGCGGCTGCAGGCGACGGCGGGCAGAACTCTGCCTCCGCTGACGCCCGCCGCGCCTGACCCGCGGCGTTCGGCCGCTCTGGAGGCGGTTTGGCCAGCTATAGGCCTATTCGCGAGAACTAGCACTAGACACACGTGAGCAAGCGCGTGAAGATAGCTGTACTTGTAGCTGCAACTGCGGCCGCGGCGATGGCTGGAGGTTTCTTCATCCTGTATCCTCACGGCGTATGGATGCAGGCCGCATTTGATGCCGTCGAACCTGGTGCCTCTGAGGAGAAGGTCCGGGTGATCCTGGGTAAACCGGACCGGGAGGCGATCGGGTGCGCAGACCATCTCTACTGGGGAGACGATGGGCACCTACTTGGCGGCAATGACGGCAGCTGCCATCACTCCCTTTGGTACGATAGCTTCATTGAGCAATGGCAGGTTGGATTCGACCTCTCAGATCATGCAGTTCACAAATATCATTATGTTTGCCCGTAAGAATGCCGAACCAGCCCTCGCAGCCGACGCGCGCGCGGCTCGGGGCCAGGCGTTCGGCGGTCAGACATAAGATGTGATACGCTCGCGATGAGTGAGCGCGGCGCGTGAAACCCAAAGTGTACGTCGAGACGACGATCGTGAGTTACCTGACTGCACGGAAGACGGGTGACCTCCTTGCCGTAGCGCATCAGACGCTGACTCGGCGTTGGTGGAGGCGCCGCCACCGATTCGAGTTGTACTGTTCGCAAAGCGTGATCCGCGAGGCCGGTGCCGGGGATACGGCAGCGGCGCGCCGGCGGCTGGCGGTTCTCAAGGCGTTGCCATTGCTCGACATCACCGGCCGCGTCAGCGGTCTGGCTGCAGCAATCGCCAAGGCCGCCGCATTGCCGGCGAGAGCCAACGAAGACGCACTGCACATCGCGCTGGCGACCGCGCACGGCATGGACTACTTGCTCACGTGGAATTGCAAGCACATCGCGAATGCGGCCATCCGAAACATCGTGGCGGGTGTGGCCTACGATCAGGGCTACGGCGTTCCGGTTATCTGTACGCCCGAGGAGCTCATGGGAGACTGACACCATGCGGAAAGATCCGATTGTCGAAGAGGTCCGGCGTGTGCGCGAACGTCACGCTGCAAAATACAACTACGATCTTGACGCGATCTGTAAGGCGCTGAGGGAAGAACAGCAGGCTGGTGGACGCAAGGTTGTGTCGTTCCCGCCGAAGAAGCCGCAACGGTGGGCGAAGGCTGGCTGAAGGAGCTTGCCGAACAAGCGGCTGCTGCGGACGCGCGGAAGAACGCGCGCCGCAGAGCCGCGGCGTTCGGCCCGCGCGAGCTGACGTGATATTCAAATGCCACTTCGATACCCAGAATCGAGAGGTTTGGTCCCTAGCTCCAGTGGGCCGGTGAGGTCTCGCTTTGAGTGCCCAAAGGCCGTGTTGGGTGTCCTGTGCCTTCTTCTGTTCGCCACGGCCGTTGCTCATGCCGAGCAAAGCATCTCCGGCACGGCGAAAAGAAAGTCTTTGCTACCCGATGATGCCTCTGCGTCCATGGAATGCGCAAATATCGCCTCAGCTCATACCCGCGAAGTTCCCAGTCCGATTTGGGGCCCCGAAGCGATGGATGCATTTGTCAGGATCTCCAGTCAGGACGACCACATGATGAACTCGCACAATTGTCAGGCAGAGTTTCAGCTGATCATTCTGACCTTTAAGTCGGCAACGCTTGTGCCTGTGGTGAGTAGTATTGGCGACTGGGGTCGAAATCTGACAGCGCATTTGGATGGCTTCTCTCCAGATGGAAAGAGGATCTTCGGGACAATATCAGAACCGAGCAAGCATCCCCTGGAATCTGTTTTTGACTACGACCTAAATCGCCGGAAGCTCAATCTGGTTCACATCGACAAGGCGGCGCTTGCGACGCTTAGCGCCGCCAAATGCGGAAGCTCGCTCGCAGTAGCGGGGACCACCGAAAGCGGGGCAATTGTGGTTGAGCCACGAACAGTAGAAGCTTGTCGCGAAGAAAATCGCTGGACCATTGGTTCTCAACAAAGCGAGCTGCGATCGTTGCCGCCGGGCGAACGCATCCTAGACCTCTACCACGGCAGCCGCCATGGCAAGCGCCGGCGTGCGTGCGGCAAAGCCGAACCCGCCCTCGCAGCCGACGCGCGAACAGATGGGGAAGGATGGGGGACGTGGCGTGCAAACATTGTGCGACGGACTAGCCGAACAGGAATTTTGCAGCGGACGCGCTGAAGAGACGCGCGCCGCTGAAAATTGGCGTTCGGCGTGAATCCGCGGTCGGCTAGGCACGCATGGGCAGAATAGTGGGGCATGGCGTTGGGGTGTTACTCGCGGCGCCATTCGTTGCGCTGATCCTTGTCGATGCTATTGCTCCGGCCGGAACTGCCTCTCGGCCCGTTAGGGGAGTGTACCTGCTGTCGGGCGCATTCCCGTGGCGCGCTGCTTTGCAACCAGCTCTGTACCTCGGGTACTGGGTATCGAATGCAAGAAGTGACGCACCATTCTACTGGTATCTTGTCGCTTGTGTATCGATCAATGCCGCTCTCGCATATGTCGCGGGCGTAGTAACGGCCAAAGTTCGCCGATCGCTACTTGGATTGTGCCTTGGTGGTGGATACGCCGCGGTTTGTGTCGGGTCTTGGATTTTCGTCCGGGCAATTGTGAGGCAACAAGACCTCGCCGGCGTGCTGCTTGTCGTTCTGGCGCAGCCGTGGAGTACTCTCGTGACCGTTGGGCATCGCGTCTCCGAAACGTCGGCAACTGCAACCATTATCGGTGGGATGACCTTCAACGCTTGCCTGCTCTACTGCCTTGGTACCTTGATTGGCGGGCTCGGCAGGCGAATACGCCGAGTGCGCGTCCGGCCCAGAAGTACGTAGCGCGCTAGACGGATGAGGAGAATGACGGGGGCGTGGGGTGCAAGCGTTCGGGATGAGAGAGGTGCGATGACCGCCGCGAGCAGGCTGGCCGAACAGGCGGCTGCTGCGGACGCGCGGAAAGACGCGCGCCGCAGAGCCGCAGGGTGTTCGGCTCGCGCGTCATGAACGTGGATGCAACTCTCGCTGAGTGGTTTGCCAAGAGGTCGGGCACCTACGTCGAAGTCATCTTGGGCGGACAAGTGTTTGGCGGGCGTATTGGCGAAGCACCGCAGAAGCCTCGGGACTATCAGTGGGATGGCGCGACGTTGCTCATCCGGTTCGGTACAACGGAGGAACTCGAGATCCAGGAACCCGGAGGAATCGCGATTGGGCCCCGTTTCGACCTCACGATTCCCGAAGCCAAACGAGTGCGTTGGAGTTGGCATTACTATGGACGCCCGCAGACGCCGAGCAACAGATGCGAAGAGGTGCTGGTTCCCGAAGCTGATGCGCTCCAAGTTGTTCGAACGGGTCCAACTCTGTCCGCGGGCTATGAACGCCGCCAGCGGTCGACAGCGCCGCTTGTCTGGCTGTACTGAATGGCGGACAAAAGGCCGAACATGACGCTGCATGCGCCGCGCGGAAGAGCGCCGCGCGCGCATGAGCTTTTGCGTTCGACGTATGCGAGAGAATGATCGTGCCAACAGCCAGCAATAGTTCGCTACGGGCGCATCTGCTCGTCGCATGTGTGGCAGGCGTCTGGGGTACGCTTGGGCGTTTCGCTCTCGATTGGTATCTCCGCTTTGCCGGCTTCAACGAGATTCCAAGCCAGCCCGCACTAACTTTCGTGATCGGGTCTGTGCCGGTTTGGGCCGCGGTAGCCGTAGGCGTCTGGACGCCGTTCACGGGTGCCCTCGGTAGAGCCAGCGTCCGGGGGAGTCTTCTTCTCGGGGGTTTGGTCGCCATGCTTGGCACGTTGATCTTGTATGGGCTCTTCGTGATTCACATGGGTCTGCCGACTTCATTGGTCGAAGTCGTGAACGTGTGCCTCTTCTTTCCGTTGTTTCTGGCGACCGCACTCATGACTGGCGGTGTCATTGCGCTTCCGGCCACCGTCGGCACCGCCGTTCTTCTTCATTCTCTGCTTCACGCAATGCAGGGTGACGAGGGTCAGAGCCAAAATCCGTACGGTCTCCGCAAGCCCCGGGCCGAACCCCTATCAGGCCTTCGTTGTCAATCGACGACAAAGGTCCCGTCACGGGGGGCGGGGAACCCGGCGCGTAAAAAGCGGCGCGGTGTGTGAGTCGAAGAGCGTGGGCTGACTTCGTTTCGAAACGCGGCGTACAGACTCGGTGGTCTGCGCCAAACACCTATCGAGGCTCGTGTCGCAGAGGGCAAGGAGCCGCGTGTCGAGAGTCGGGGCCTCTGCACGGCCTAGAAACACATCTGTGCCCTCATACCGGACCAATCAAGCAACAGGCTCGAACCGAGGAGCAGCTCGTCCAGTTCGTTACGGTCTCGGGGGAGGGGCAGCCCATCGGGTCTTCGAGCGCCACCGGCGCCGAAGCTGTGTGTGAGCGGGAACGCGCGGCCAATCAAGCCCGGGGGCTTGCGGGTCAGCGGCCATGTGCACCGGTGAGCGGTCCGTGCCGCAACCATCGTGCGTGGTGCACTGCGAAGGCTCGACCCATGGCGCATCCAGTTCGGCTGAAGGCTCATCGCGTTCCCCTCGTCGTCCGACCTGCTCTACTCGGTGGCGGTGCCCTCCTCTGCTCGGGTAGCTGGTTGAGTGCGCTGGCGGCGATTGGGTGGAGCAACGTCCTTCCCGCCTTCGCGAGTGTGGCTGCGGGGGCCTTGCTTTTTGCGGGGCGTGGGAGAGGCGGCAGGCGCTCCCAGCGCACGCGCCGAGCGCGGGGGGCTGGTGGGGCGCGCGGCCCCTGCGGATTCGGCCGCGGGGCGGGGAGCGTCCAGGGCGGCAGGGTGGTCCGCCGGCGCTGGGAGCGCCTGCCGCGGTGGCGGGGTGGAACTGCCGACGAATTTCTTGAGATCGAAGGCGGTGCGCTGATGCAGCATGCAGTAGACCGCCCGCCCGAGCTTGTGGGCGAGCACGCTGCGCGCCTTGGCGTTGCCATGCTGCTGTTCCAGGCGCGTGAAGAAGGCCTGCCCGAGCCCATTGTTGCGCAGAAACAGGGTGGCCGTCTCCGAGAAGGCCCACTTGAGGTAGACACTGCCGATCTTCGCGCCGCTGTAGCCGTAGTGCTTCCCGGCGGACTCCTTGGCGCACTTGACCAGGCGGGCGTACGAGAGAAAGTCCTGCACGGTTGGGAAACGCGCAATGTCGTGGATCTCGTAGAGCATCACCAAGCCGAGGATCTTACCAATGCCGGGTACTGAGCGCAGGCGGTAGAAGGTGTCGGCATCGTCGATTTTGGCCGTGCGCACCAGGTGCAGTTCGAGGTCAGTGAGCACCGCGTCGTAGTGATCGATCAGGCAGAGGTCGGCCTCGATCGATTTGCGCACCTGGGGATCCGGGAAGTGATCGGGCACCGTGCGGCGGTTGGCTTGGTACGAGATGCGCTGGGGCAGCGGCGGCAGGTTGTACTGGCTGGTGGTGTTCTGAATGTGCGCGAGCAGGCTGGCACGCTGGCGCGCGAAGCGGCAGCGCCGACGCAGCAGGTCTCGAGTGGCGCACATCGCTCGCGGGTACACATAGGCCGTCGGGATCATGCCGCCCCGCAACAGCACCGCGATCTTGTGAGCATCGATGCGGTCGTTCTTGGCCTTGCCACCATGGATCGCCTTCATGTAGAGCGCGTGTCCGAGCACAAAGGCGATGTGCTCCTGCGCGCAGAGGTCGGCGAGCCAGTACCAGGTGAAGATGCATTCCACGGCCACCACGAGGTCCGTACGGTACGCCGCGATGACCTTCAGGAAGGTCTCCGGACCGGCGGCCAGGTCCTTGTGCACGAGTACGTTGCTGGCGGCGTCGAGGATGCAGACGTACATCGTACGTGCATGCAGGTCGATTCCGCAGTAGTATTGGTGTTGCTGTGTGTAGAATCTCATCGCAGGTCTCCTCTCTGCCCTTGGTGGGGCGGCTACGGTTGTTGGCGCGACCATCCTATCCCGCTGGGCACGCGGAGAGGAGGCCTGGATGAGTATCAAGCCCTCGCAGCCGACGCGCGAAAGGACGCGCGCGGCTGAAGGGCACGGCGTTCGGCATCTTGGAGGAGCGCGTCGGTGCGAACGAAGCATCTAGTCACGGTCATGAGCCTGTTGTCTATTCTCTTCGGGTCGTGCTCCAAGTCGCAGCCACCGCAAGAACTCGTGAAACCCCTACCCGAAATTACCGCGGACAGTGAAGACGGCGACTTCGTTGACCTCGGCTTCGCCATCCGTTCCCGCGAGACTCTCCCTGACGGCTCAGAGGCCTTCCACGCCTACGGCGTCCATCACGGACAAGAGGTAGGCATTGCCGTAGTCCTCGGCACGCAATGGAAGTCGGGCACTCTCGGTTCGAATGCTTCATTGGTTACGTATCGTGGCACGGTCACTTACCGTTCGCTCGGGGCGCCGAGCGATGCGCTCCTGCAAGTCCTCGACGAGCTCTACGAGACCAAGCTCCAGCCCAGAACCATGCGCCCGGCGACAACTTTCACCGCGATCTCGCTTGGCGGCGATCCATCCAACCTCACGAAAGGCCCAACGAAGATGAAGCTCTTCTTCGAGTCGGAGGCTGAAGACCGGTACGCGGAAGTGTACACGAACATCGATCTCGCGAAGGGCGTCCTCGAAATCCACGAGAAAGACCCGGAGTATCGCTCGGCACTCATCAAAGCACTTCGACCGGAATGGCAGGCCGAACAACGCCCTCCACTTGACGCGCAAAAGGATGCGCGCAAGTGATGGCCAGGCGTTCGGCGGTGAGTATGACAACACGGCTTTGCCAACTGCTGCTAATCTTGGCGATGCTCTCTGCCCCGGCGGGAGTTTATGCAGACGGTTTTCCGATCAAGCACGGAAGGTATGCCGGCGGCCCAGTTGTGGACATCACGCGGACAAAGAAACAAGCTGATTTGATCCGTCAGAAATCGGCGCACGGCGTTGTGATCCAACTCACTAACTCGCAGCAAGGGCAACTCAGGTCAGAGGCGAAACTGAGCGTTGTGCCTACCAGGCTCGCGATTTATCATGCGGCCGATCTAGCAGACACGTGTACGTGCTTCGCGGCCAACCTCGGATTTGTCGGAAAGGCCGGCCAAATTGAAGTCCCAGTGGAGTATCTCTGTTCCGATGAAGAGGCTGAGCGGCGAAAGCCGGATCCCAATGGGTAGGCCGAACTCAATGCTGCACACGACGCGCGATAAAGCTGCGCGCGTGTGAGCTTCCGCGTTCGGCGGTGTGAGCAGTTGAACCACGCTTGAGGAGTACGGTGTTGAGGAGTACCTTGCGGGGCATGGACACGGTTCGAATCGAGACCACGGTTGATGAACGGGGAGAGGTTCACCTGACCAACCTACCGTTCCCTGCAGGCGAGCCTGTCGAGGTGACCGTTGTGTCTCAGGTCGCCCATCAGCCCGCCGGCGGGTTTCCCCTCCGAGGTGTTCCCATTGCGTACGAGCGTCCAACTGACCCAGTGGCGACAGAGGACTGGGACGCGCTCCGGTGATCTTATTGGATACCCACGCATGGGTTTGGTGGGTGCACGGCGATAGCCGCCTGTCGGAGCAGCATCGCAACATGCTTGACGCGCGCACCGATGACGGTATCGGCGTGAGTATCATTTCCTGCTGGGAGGTCGCAAAGTTGGTCGAGCATGGCCGTCTGGAATTGCCGCAGGACGTTTTGGGATGGATTGGCGTGGCTCTTGGTTATCCGGGCGTGCGCTGCCTTGAACTCAGCCCGGCCATCGTGGTCGAATCAACGTGTCTTCCCCAGCCGTTCCACCGGGATCCTGCAGATCAGATGATCGTCGCCACCGCGCGCATCCACGATTGTCCGCTCGTCACGGCTGACGATAAGATTCTCAAGTACCCACATGTTCGCAGCATTGACATCCGCGGTTAACCCGAGCGTGCTTGTTCGCCGGAATTCAGGCCGAACAGGCCGCTCCAGGCGACGGCCAAAAGCGGGCCGCGCCTGAGCGGCAATGCGTTCGGCGGCGTAATGATGGCGCCTCGAAGGGCAATCCGCGGCGTTCTGGAGAACTTTCTCGGAACCTACACGAGTCGCTACTCCGATTTCGACGGATACTGGCTGTTTGGGTTCCTCGTCGCCGACCTCGGGGAGTTGTGCATCGACCTTGTCGCGCCACCGGCCGACGACCTGGAGTGTCCGCTCGGTGTGGCGGTGAGTTCCGCGGCGGGTAAGTTCACCGACCAGCTGCAGAAGGCCGGCCTCGCTCGCCCGCAGGTCCAGGAGGCTTGGCTGACAATACGCAAGATGTCGGAGCAGATTACGGGATCAGTGAACGGAGTCGCGTGCGCCGGACACAACGTGGGCTTCTCGGCCGAAGCCGTGATGGAGGGCGAGAGGCGGTACGAACGAGAGCGAGTCGTCTTCGTTGCGCCGCACAATGCAGATGTCGAGCGGCGAAGTACGCGAGCCGCCGAACCAGGCGCAGCGTGACTCATAGCGTGAAGGCGTTCCGAACATTGCGCTGCACCCGCCCGCGGCTACGAGGCTATTCGGACAAACTGAGGCGTCGCGTTTCGGCCGCGCCGGGTGAGCTTTCGCGTTCGGCGTGTGAACCGTGCACATGATGAAGCAAGGAGAAGAATCCCCTCTCCCGCACTACTGGCGGGAGAGGGCGGGGGTGAGGGCCACCTTGGCGGGGACAGCGGGGCCGGTATGGAACGCCGTCCTGCAGAGTGGAAGCCCTCACCTCAATCCTCTCCCGCGGCTGGTGCGGGAGAGGAGGCCTTCCATGCTGCCTGTGCTCCCGACGACGGTGATGAGCCGAACAATGCCGCTGCAGCGGACGCGCGAGAAAGATGCGCGCCGCTGACCGGCGGCGTTCGACTGATTCGAAGGCCTAAGGTAGGGTGAGGGCTCCAGGAGATGACGAATGCATAACGAGTTCACGGCGATCTTCGAGCGCGACGGCGACTGGCACGTTGCCTACTGCCCGGAGATTCCCGGTGCTAACGGCCAGGGACGGACGAAGGAGGAAGCTCGAAAGAGCCTCGCCGACGCGATCGCCTTGATTCTCGAGGACCGTCGCGCCGATGGGATGCGCGGGGTGCCGGCGGATGCCGAGCAGGAAACGGTGGTCATCGAGTGAAGCGGAGCAGCCTGTTGCGGCACCTACGTCGCCATGGCTGCTACCTGAAACGTGAAGGTGCCAGCCACTCGCTGTGGATTAATCCGGCAAGCGGAGCAGTGGAGTCGGTGCCGCGTCACCAAGAAGTTCCGAATGGTCTCGCGAGGAAAATCTGTCGCAACCTGTCGGTGCCCGAGGTCGGTGAGGATCGATGAGGCGGACAAGCCGAACAAGGGCCGTGCAGCCGACGCGCGACAAAGCTGCGCGCGGCTGACGGCCAGCGTTGATATGGCTGACGTCAACTACCTTTCCCCATCGGAGATGTAACGAATCGATGGGGACGTGGGTTGCAAACGTGCGTCTGAGAGACGGGCGATGACATCCGCGAGAGAACGCTGGCCGAACAGGCGGCTGCTGCGGACGCGCGAAAAGACGCGTGCCGCAGAGCCGCACGGCGTTCGGCGTGATCCAGGTCTGAAGCCGTGGAAGTCGAGAGAACAACGATACTCGGTGCGGTGCTCCTGTCCCTAACCGCGGGGTGCGTTTTTCCGCAGCGTCACCGACTGCCCGAAATTCACGGTCGGCTGCTTGACGCCGGAATCCCCGTAGAGCGCGCAAAAGTCGGTTATTGCTGGGACTGGAGCAAAGAAACATGCGATGAGGCGCTCCAAGCGATCACCCCCGCCGCGGACGGGCTTTTCATCCTTCCACAGCAATCAGAGTGGGGGTTCGGCTTCATCACCCCTCTACCCGATTACGGAAGAGCGGGCTGGCAACTATGTTTCGAATCGCTCGATGGCCGGCGCCGGTATTTTCGCACTTGGTGGGAGCGTGGTGGCGTGGCCAACCTCACCTGCGACATCGGGCGGCCAGAGACCGTCGATGCGTGCAGCTGGCTACCGAGCGATTGACCGTTGGCAGCCAACCCGTGCTGGTCTGCCGTTGGCAGCCAACCCGTGCTGGTCTGACCAATGTAAGCCCCTGAAATGCTGACGATGTCGCCAGGGAATCGGCCTCGAAATGACCTTGGAGTTGGAGGCCTCTTTTTGCCAGCCGAACAACAGCGTGGAGCCGACGCGCAAAGAGACGCGCGCGGCTCACGCTGAGCGTTCGGCTCGCGCGTCATGAACGTGGATGCAACTCTCGCTGAGTGGTTTGCCAAGAGGTCGGGCACCTACGTCGAAGTCATCTTGGGCGGACAAGTGTTTGGCGGGCGTATTGGCGAAGCACCGCAGAAGCCTCGGGACTATCAGTGGGATGGCGCGACGTTGCTCATCCGGTTCGGTACAACGGAGGAACTCGAGATCCAGGAACCCGGAGGAATCGCGATTGGGCCCCGTTTCGACCTCACGATTCCCGAAGCCAAACGAGTGCGTTGGAGTTGGCATTACTATGGACGCCCGCAGACGCCGAGCAACAGATGCGAAGAGGTGCTGGTTCCCGAAGCTGATGCGCTCCAAGTTGTTCGAACGGGTCCAACTCTGTCCGCGGGCCATGAACGCCGCCAGCGGTCGACAGCGCCGCTTGTCTGGCTGTACTGAATGGCGGACAAAAGGCCGAACATGACGCTGCATGCGCCGCGCGGAAGAGCGCCGCGCGCGCATGAGCTTCTGCGTTCGGCGGCGGTCTTTGCTCTTGAAGCCCCATGGTGGGATGATCCACCACTGTGAAAACGACCCACTACTTCGACCACGTGCGGAAACGGGCGGACCGTTCTACGATTCGTGACGAGTGGATCGCGTTCGTGATGGCGCATCCCGGGCCTCGCTGACCCGCAGGCCGGCAGCGTAGGCACAGAACAAGAGGGGGCGGGAGACGGGCGAGTCGAGCTCCGAGAGTACGGCGGCGACCTCCGTGGGGCTGGGGATCTCCAGCAGCTTGCGCGGCACTTTGGGGAAGCGCACCACGCGCACAAAGACGCGCGCCAATCATGGTCGGCATTCGGCGGGTGTGATCGAAGGCAGAGATGGTTGACCGCACCGCACGGCGGGCGCTACGAAACACGCTTGTGCCCAGACCGTTGCGGGCGCGCCATGTCTGTACGACTGAGTTGTTGGTCGCGCCAGCAAGACGCCACGCCCACCCAATGAGTGTGGTGCGAGGCCTGGCGTCGGCGCCGTGCATCGCTAGCGCGCCACGGCAAGCCCAATGTACGCCTGCGCCGCTTCGATCTGTGCCCCCACCGTCACCTGCACCTCGACGCGCCGATACAGCTGCCCTGCCTCCTCGTACGCATCGAACGCCCGCAAGGCCGCGGCGTCGATGTTGCGCAACACCAGGCCGTGCACCTCGCTGGTGGCGTCGGGGGTAATGTAGGCGTAGCTTCCCGGCGGCTCGAAGCGGCGATAGCCGCTGAGCACCGCTGCCTCCATTGCGAAGCTGCGACCGGTGAGACGTCGCACCAGCGCCGCTTCACACAAGGTGCCGTACACGAACAGGTTCAGGCCTGCGGCCAGCGGGCCCGCGGCCGTCGTCTGTTCCATGGCACCTTCTGCTTCCCCATCCTTCAGCCCTGACCTTATCTCTCATCACTGATCACTTGTCACTGATCACTTGTCACTGATCACTGTCGTCGCGCGGTGCCGCCCGGTTTCCGCGTTCGAAGTGGACTCAGTGCTTCGCAGCCGCCGCGGGTGCGGCAGCCGCGGCCGCCACGGGGCCGACCGTGATGTGGGGACGCAGCTTTTCCAGCAGCTTGTTGCCGATGCCGTGGACCTGGCGCAGGTCGTCCACTGATTTGAACGGCCCGTTCTTTTCCCGATACTCCAGAATCTCCTTGGCCTTCGCGTCGCCGATGCCCTTGAGATCGCCCAACTCGGCGACTGATGCCGTGTTGATATTGACCATCCGTTCGTCTCCCGCTGCCGGCGGCACGCCAGCGGCCATCCACAGGGACGCCACGAGCGCACCGACCGCGAGGAGCTGTCGCATTGAATGCCTCATGTAATTCTCCTTTCGCGCAGTTTCGATTGTGGAACGCGGAAACCGGGCGTGGAGCTGAATATATTAAATTACGTAGCATGTCAAGTGCGTAGACCGGCATGCGTATGGTATGGGCGCCGGAGTGTACGTCGGCCGCGGTGGAGCCGCGCCAGGCCGTGCTGGTTACTCGCCAATCGTGGTTCTCAGTAGCCCATCAATCCCAGGAAATCTTCGAGGCGGTTGAAGCGCATGTGCAGGTTGCGGCGCTTCTCGTCGCCGATAGTCGAGGTGACGCGGTCGGCGTAGTTGTGACCGGGATACAGCACCGTGTCGTCGGGCAGCTGCTTGAGCTTGTCCAGGCTGTCGTACATCTGCGACGGGTCGCTGCCCGGGAGATCGACCCGGCCGCAGCCGCCGATAAACAGCGTGTCGCCCGAGATCAGGCGGCCGTCGACGAGGAAGCACTGTGAGCCCGGCGTGTGTCCCGGCGTATGGATGAAGCGCACCCCGAGGCTGCCGATGCGGATTTCCTCCGTGCCGCTGGTGCGTACCATGTCCGAGGCGGACAGACCGGCGATCCGGCTGGCGTAGTCGGCTTCCGTCGTGTGCAAGTAGATTTTGATCTCGAGATTGCGCGCCAACAGCTCGGTGGCGCCTTGAATGTGCCGCCCCATGAAATCACCGCCGAGGTGGTCGGGATGGAAATGGGTGATCAACGCGCCCTTCAGCTTCAGGTCGTCCTGCTCGACCACCTGCATGATGCGATCGATCTCCCAGGCCGGGTCGATGACCACGGCCTCCCGGGTTACCGGGTCGCCGACGAGGTACACGAAATTCTGCATTGGCCCGAGCTCGAGTTGCTTGAGATAGATGGATCGCATGGCTTGCCCCTTCAGTCCCTTCATTTCTTCGGCTTGCGCTCGTGCGAGCGCAAGCCGCGCTCCCACAGGTACTCCGGTTCCCCGGAGTGCTTGGCGATCCAGCGCGACAGCACGAAGAAGAGATCACTCAATCGATTGAGGTAGCGCAACGGCCACGGGCCGATGTCTTCTTCGCGGCCCAGTCGCAGAACGATGCGCTCGGCGCGCCGGCAGACGGTGCGGCACTGGTGTAGGAAGGCGCTGAGTTTCCCGCCGCCGGGCAGGATGAACGAGTTGAGCGGTTCGAGCTCCTTCTGGCACTCGTCCATCAGACGTTCGAGAGCTTTCACATCCTCGGCCGTGACGCGAAACATCCCTTCGTAAAACGCCTGCGGCGGGGTTGCCAACTCGCTGCCGAGATCGAAGAGCTCATTCTGCAGCCGCTTCAGCATCTCCTCGATACGCGCGGTCGCGGGGTTCGTCGCCGCCTCGGTGTTGAACACCCGCGCCAGACCGACGATCGAGTTCAGCTCGTCAATCGTGCCGTAGGCTTCAATGCGTAAAGCATCCTTCGGAACGCGCGCGCCACCGACGAGACCGGTATCGCCTTTGTCGCCGGAGCGGGTGTAGACGCGAGTGATACGGATGGCCATCGGGTTACTCGAGAGTCAGCGCCGCATGGTAAAAGCGGGGGAATGGAAAACCGGGAATGGAGAACCGGGAATGGAAAACCGGGAATGGAAAACCGGTAAACCGCGATCGTGTACGTTGGCGCGTCCAGGATCCGGTTCTCCATTTTCCATTCCCAGCTCCCGGTTTTCCATTCTCTTCAAGCGATCGATATCGCTCAACCGCGCTTGCCGCGCAGTCCCGCGTACGAATTCTCCGGCCCGCAATCCTTGCACACGGGGAGGCCCGCTTCGCTCCAGCCCATCTGGTCGGGGGCGCCGCTGAAGCCGCCGTGCATGTTGCTTACATTGGCGTAGCCGGCTTGTGCGAGAACCTCCGCGGCGCGCTGTGAGCGCCCGCCGGATTGGCAGCCGACGATGATCTGCGCGTCCTTCGGAAAGTGGGCTGCGACAACCGAGACGAAGTCGGGGTTCATTGCCATCTGCCCGGTTGCCGGATTGGGCATCGCGATCGGGATATTGACGGCGCGTGCCGGGTGACCGGCGGCGAACTCCTGTTCGGTGCGCACGTCGATGTAGCGCTGTCCCTGGTCCATCAATCGCTGTGCATCAGCGGGCGTTGTCTGCTGGATCGGCATCGTTTCCTCCTTACGACTCGCAGCCGCGTCGTTCCCCTTCCATTCCATCAGTGGTGAAATCGGGCATGGCGAAGACTGTATCAGCCTTGGCGCACGAGGGTAAGAGCGGCACACGACGGCAGGCTCCTCGCCGCGTCACTTGACTCTTGAACCATCGGGCGTCCTGCCACACAATGCATCGCGTGGATACCGAGGACCGGAAACGAAATGCCATCCAGTTGCTGGAGCGCGCCTATCGCGAGCAAATGAACGGCAACCTGGACGAGGCCATCCGCCTGTATCAAGCGTCGGTGGCGTATCATCCGACCGCGGAGGCGCACACCTTCCTCGGTTGGACATACAGCTTTCAGGGCCGCCTCGACGACGCCATTGACGAATGCAAGAAAGCCATCGCGGTCGATCCAAGCTTTGGAAACCCGTACAACGACATCGGCTCATATCTCATCCACAAAGGCCAGCTCGACGACGCCATCCCGTGGTTGGAACGCGCGGTGACCGCGACCCGTTACGAGCCGCGCCACTACCCGCACTGCAACCTCGGTCGGATCTATCGCGCCAAGGGCTTGCTCAACAAGGCGATCGAGGAATTCGAGACGGCGCTGGCGATTGAGCCGAACTACGTGTTCGCTCAAAATGAGCTGGCGGAGATTCGCACGCAGCTGAACTGACGTGCCGGCGCGAGCCCGAAACAACCGGTTGAAAAGCCCCGCCCACGCTTCGAGAGCCTCAGCATGAGCGGACGCCCACCTGAAATATTGGGAGATGTTCCGCTCACCCTGAGGCTCTCGAAGGGTGAGCTTCCTCTTCCAATGAGCTGCAAACCTGCCTGATTTGCGCAGCGGGAAAACCAAACCGGGGGAACCCGGGAATCGCCGTAGCGTTGGTGTTCGCTTTCAGCTCTCGCCCGGATTGCCGCGGCTGGCGGCGATACTGACGCCGAGTGGGCCGCGCGGGACGTTGATCTCCAGCCGCTGGCCTTGACGGATGATCTCCAGCTGCACGGGCTCTCCGGCGGTGCCGCCGCGGGTGGCCGTGACCAGCTCGCCGGGATCGAAGATGCGGGTGTCGCCGTAGCGCAGGACCACGTCGCCGGCCTGGAGACCGGCCGCGGCCGCGGGGGAGTCGAGCATGACTTCGTTGACGGCCACGCGATTCGGATGTTCGAGCGCGGCGAGGTAGCGGTCGTAGGCGTCGTCGCCGATCTCGTCGCGGATTGACGTGCGCTGCTGATCGATCTCCGCCATCTTGGCGGCGAAGTCGGGCGTGTCCAGCCATCCCTCACGCGTCGCCTGATCGCGCAGGTAGATTTCCGACAACGTGAGCGCGTCGCGCCGGCGCCGGATCTCGGTCGCCGTCGGTGCATCGATTCCCGCGGCAACCAGCGCGTGCTCCATCGACGTGACGCTCTCTTCTCCGCTCGCCGGCGCGGCGGCAACACTGGGCGCGGCCGCGGCGGCTTCGGGTTTCGCGGCCGCCTCCTCCACGGTTTCGGGAGCGCTGCCGCGCAACGCGGTCAGCTGGCCGTCGAGCACCTCGAGTCGCGCCTCGAGGCGGCGGCGGCGCTCCGCTTCCGCGTCCAGCTTGGCCGCGAGGATCTCGAGTTGGCGTTCCAGCCGTGCGCTGCGCTGATCGTCGCGGCTCGCGGTCGCACCCGCGCCCGAGCGCTGCGTGGCTGCGGATACCGACCTGCCGGCGTCGTCGTCCACGGACGCGTCACGGCCGTGCGCGCCGCGCCATCCGAGGGCGCCGCCCACTGCGATGCCGAGCGCGATCAGGAGCACGCCGTTGATAGCCGTCTTGTTCATAGGGTGTTCAAACCGCCCGGCAGTCCTCGTTCAAAGAGGAGCGGCGGATCACCTTCGGTTATTTTGCGCGGCGGTTGGATTGCGCCTTGGCGAAGAACTTGCCCACCAGATCTTTGGCTTCGTCGAGACACTTCATGCAGAGCTCGCGCCGCGTACGCCATGAGGACATGACCCCGTCCCCGACCTCGCTGGTGAAGGTGGTCAGATCCTGTTGCGTCTCTACTTCAGCTTCGCAGCGATCACAGAAATACCGGAGCATGCCTTAGTCTCCTCTTGCTCACGCAGCATAGGGCCGGCTGGTTGTCAGGTCAATTGCCGTTGCGCCGGCTCACGCCGCCAGCAGGGCGCGTGGAATGTCGACGAGCTTGGCGCGCAGGTATTCGCCGAAGCTCTTCGCTTGCGGATCGCTGCGCGTCGATGCCGCAACCCCGTCGCCCAGCAGCCCGACGACCACGAAATTTACGCTCAGCAGATTCGGCAGCGGATGCCGCTCGACCCTGAGCGGCGCGGCTTCGGGGATCAGTGCTTTAAAGCGCTCGACGGTCAGGTACCCCTCGAGCCACGCATACGCTTCCGGATGCTTGACCCACACCCCAACGTTGGCGTTGCCGCCCTTGTCGCCCGAGCGCGCGCCACAGATCGTGCCGAGCGGGAGGTGCTCTGTCGGACCTCCGGGTGCCGACGCGGTGACGCCGCGCCGCGGTTGCGGATCGGGATTCGCTGCCGGCGACAGCATCGGCGGGATGGCAACGGTCTCGCCGTTGATCACGACGCGGTGTTCAACCAGCTCCGACGGCACCAGGGCCGGCCAGTAGACGCCGTACGGCGAGGCCTCACCCGGCGGCGAGGTGATGAAAAACCCCGGGTAGTTCGCCAGCGCCATCTCGACGGCCTTGTTGCTGAAGGCGCGTCCGACCTTGGTTGCGTCCGCGTCCTTCACCGTCACTCGCAAATGCGCGAACGTATCGTCGTTCGACTGCGGATCGACGCGATCCGAACGCACCAGCCGCACGTCGACGTCGCGGAAGCGCTGCTTACCGCCGAGCAGCTTCCACAGCGTCTCCTCGGCCAGGTGCGCCTTCGCCTCGATGTCGAGACCGGCGAGCACGAAGGTCATCGAGTTCTTGTAGCCCCCGAGGTAGTTGATGCACACCTTGGTGGTCGGCGGTGGTGGCTCACCGGTGATCCCGGAGACACGGACGCGGTCCGGCCCTTCCTGCTCGAGGTGAATCGAATCGAAATGTGCCGTGGCGTCGGGATTCAAATAGCGCGGTCCCTGGATCTCGTAGAGGAGCTGGGCGGTGATCGTGCCCACTGAGACGAGGCCGCCGGTGCCCGGGTGCTTGGTGATCACGAAGCTGCCGTCGCGATGCATCTCGGCAATCGGGAAGCCGATGCGGTCGATGTGTGGCACCTCCTTGAAAAAGGAGTAATTACCGCCGGTGCACTGGGCGCCGCACTCGATGATGTGCCCGGCGACAATGGCGGCGGCCAGGCGATCCCAGTCGTCGCGTGCCCAGTTGAACTTCCACGCTGCCGGCCCGATTGCCAGCGCGGCATCGGTGACCCGCGGGCAGATGACGACGTCGGCGCCGCGGCGTAGCGCTTCGACGATGCCCCACGCGCCGAGGTAGGCGTTGGCGGTGACGATCTGTTCCTGCAGCGACGACAGTGGGATGCCCTTGTCGAGGTGGCGCAGCTCGACGCCGCGTTGCTGGAGCGCCGGCAGCTGCGCCAGCAGATCATCGCCAGCGACGTGGGCAATCGTGGCCTTGATGCCGAGACGCGTGGCGAGCTTCTCCAACTCGGCAGCGAGGCCCGCCGGGTTCAAGCCGCCGGCATTCACAACCACTTTGATCTTGCGCTCGACGCATGTGCCGAGCACCTCTTCCATCTGCCGCAGGAAGGTGCGCGCGAAGCCGGCGTCGGGATTCTTCATCCGATCCTTGAACAGGATCATCATCGTCAGCTCGGCGAGGTAGTCGCCCGTCAGCACGTCGATGGGTCCACCCTCGACCACCTCGCGCGCCGCGCTCAAGCGGTCGCCGTAGAACCCACTGCAGTTGGCAATGCGCAGGATATCGTCACTCATTGTCGGTCCATTCCATTAAGGCGCAGCATGCTGCGCCGCCACCGCATCCAGCTGAGTAGGATGGGCATGGCCCACCACCTGCAGCTCCACCTGAAAAGACGTGGGCAGTGCCCACCCTACCTAGTCTCATCTTCTCGGCCATCAGCGATCAGCCATCAGCGATCCGCTGCCCATTTCGGCTTGCGCTTTTCGATGAACGCGCTCATGCCTTCGGCAGCCTCATTCGAGGCGAACAACTCGCCGATCTTCTTGGCAGTGTAGCGGAAGCCGTCGTCCATCGACATCTCCGGAATGCGGCGCACCAGCTGCTTGGCTGCGCGAATCGCATTGGGCCCGCCGAGTCGGATCATGCCGAGCACATCTTCGACGGCGCTGTCGAGCTCGCCGGCGGGGACGGCGCGGTGGATCAAGCCGAGATCCACGGCACGGCGAGCGTCGAAGCGCTCGCCGGTGAGGAACAGCCACATGGTGTTCTGGATGCCGAGCTTGGGAATGACGACGACGGAGATCATCGCCGGGATGACGCCGATGCGCACCTCGCTGAAGCTGAGCATCGCTGACTCCGCGGCCACGGTGATATCGCAGGCGGCGGCCAGGCCGACGCCGCCGCCGAACGCAGGCCCGTTGATCCGCCCGACGACCGGCTTCGGCGACTCCCAGATCGTCTTCATCACCGTGACGAAGGGGGGCTCGTCATCGCCGGCACGCACGCCGCCGCTCTTCAAGTCAGCCCCGGCGCAGAACGCCGAGCCAGCGCCCGTAATGACGATGGCGCGGACACGCGGATCGTCGATCGCAGCGCGCAGATGCGCCAACAACCCGACGACCACATCGTCGCTGAGCGCGTTGCGCTTCTCGGGTTGGTTCAAGGTGATCCAGGCAGCGTCGTAGCGGAGATCATACAGAGTGGCGTTGGTCATCGCGTAGCTCCTGAGATGAAGAAAATGGAAAACATGAAACAGGAAACCGGAAATGAAAAACCGGTGATTGAAGAGGGTGGCACGTTGCGTCTCCTACGCCTTTTGATTCGCGGTGGCGGTTCGTTCTGATGTGCCGACAATTCTACAGAGCTCATCGACTTCAAGTAGTGCATCCTTCAGTACGCCGTCCGGAACCAAACAAGCTCCCGAAACGACAAGGAGCCAGTAGCGAGTTTCCTGAAGTTCCTTCAAAGTGATTCCCAGCTTGTGAAGAAAGTCCCGCCTGCTTTCAGCGCCGCGCGCTTCTTCGTAGTTGGCTCCAGGGGAAGTTCCACAGCGGAGCAACTGGCCACCCACATGCTTCCCCGCGAGCGTATCAGGCAAGGCATCGACTGTCTTGATGACGGCCACCCCGAGCGCCACCAGCCGCGCTGCGATGTCGTCACCTTTCACGTCAGTACCGACTTGCCGTTTTCTTCATTTGTCATTCCCGGTTTTCCATTTCAGGTTTCCTGTTTTCCATTCTCTTCAATCCGAGTCGCGTCCAGCGCCACCAGCACCGCCCCCGCATCCACCTGCTGCCCGGCCTCCACGAGCACGTCGCGCACCACGCCATCGTGCGGCGCAGTCACCTCGTGTTCCATCTTCATCGCCTCCAGGATGAGCAGCGTCTCCCCCTTCTTCACGCTCTGCCCGGAGGTCACGCGGACCGCGAGAATCTTTCCCGGCATCGGCGCGTGACAGCCGCCCGGTACCTCGGCGCGCGCGGGTGGGGGAAAGCGGGGGACTTCGCGCAGCTCCGACGTCCCGTGCGCGCTGTGCGCGTAGTGTACGTCATCCCGGCTCACCAGGCGGCACGTGCGGCGGACATCATCGAGCGCGAAGGCGATGTGATCGGCAGCGCACGCCAATAGATTCGCCCGGTGTGGCGTGCCGTCGACTTCTACCTCGATCGCCGCGCGCGAATGAATACAATAGCGCACTTCAATCGGCGTCGCGCCGCTGGTGAAGGCGATCGCTTGCATCTGGCTCGGATTGTTGCGCCAGCCCGAGGGAATGCCGGACAGCACGGGTGCCAGTGCCCGGCGCTGCTCCTGGAGCCACAAGGCGACGGCGACTGCATGCACACGATCGGCTTCCAGTTGCGCCGTGGAGGGCGCGTGGTCGAGGCTGAGATGGTCAGTGATGAAGTGCGTGCTCAGGTTGCCGGCGAGAAACTCGGGGTGCTGCAGAATCTGGCGCAGCAGCGGGATGTTGGTGCGCACGCCGTGGACGCGCATGGCGCCGAGGGCGCGGCTGAGGCGTTGCGCAGCTTCGGCACGGGTGGACGCGTGCGCGATGATCTTGGCCAGCATCGGGTCGTAGTAGATGGTGACCTCGGAGCCGGTCTCGACGCCACTCTCGTAGCGCAGTCCCGTGGCCGGCACCCCGTCCGTCAGGGTGTGCTCCCAGCACACGAGCGTGCCGGTCGAGGGCAGGAAATCATTGTTCGGATCTTCCGCGTAGACGCGGGCCTCGATGGCGTGCCCGTTGATGCGCAGATCCTCCTGGCGCACCGGCAGGGGCGCGCCTTGCGCGATCAGGATCTGCAAACGCACCAGGTCAAGCCCGGTGATTTCTTCGGTCACCGGGTGTTCGACCTGCAGTCGTGTGTTGACCTCGAGGAAGTAGAACGCACCCTGTGCGTCAGCGATGAATTCGACGGTGCCCGCGTTATGATACCCGATGGCGCGCGCGATGGCGACCGCGGCGGCGCCCATGCGGATGCGCAGCGCCGCATCGACAGCGGGGGAGGGGGCTTCCTCGATGATTTTCTGGTAGCGACGCTGGATCGAGCACTCACGTTCGAAGCAATGGATGACGTTGCCGTGGGTGTCGCCGAGGATTTGGATCTCGATGTGCCGCGGCGCGGCGATGTAGCGTTCGACCAAAAGGGTGTCGTCGCCGAACGCGCTCTTCGCCTCGCGGCGGGCGGCGGCCAGGGACGCCGCGAGCGTGGCCGCGTCGTGAACGATGCGCATGCCTTTGCCGCCACCGCCGGCCGATGCCTTGATGAGCAGCGGGTAGCCGGCGGCACGGGCGCGCGTTTCGATCTCGGCGTCGGAGAGGCTGGCGGCGCTGAAGCCGGGAATCACCGGCACTCCCGCGGCGACGGCGATCTCCTTCGCCTCGATCTTGCTGCCCATGCGGCGGATGGATTCGGGTGAGGGGCCGACGAACGTGATCCCGGCATCGGCGCAGGCCTGCGCGAAGTCGGCGTTCTCGGCGAGGAAGCCATACCCCGGGTGGACCGCGTCGGCGCCGACGCGTAGCGCGGCGTCGACGATCTTCTCGATGGCGAGGAACGAGCCGCCGGTCACCGGCGGGCCGATGTACACGGCCTCATCCGCGGCGCGCACGAACGGCGCGTTGCGGTCCGGGTCGGCATAGATAGCCGCCGTGTGGATGCCCATGGCGCGGCACGTACGCATGATGCGCGCCGCGATCTCGCCGCGGTTGGCGATGAGGATTTTACGGAAGTGCTTCATGCGGGCAGCCCCGGAAGCGGAAAATGGAAAACCGGGAACCGGCAGTTGAAAATGAAGCACCGGCGATCGCCGAGGCCGCTGCCCCACTTCCCGTTCCTGGTTTCCGGATTTCCGTTTTTCATCTTCTTGACCAAATTTGCGAGTTGATAAACTGCATGGCAGGCGTCGTCGTTGTCCGTTGCTTCTAGCGTGATTCCCCGCGTTGGTCGACAACGGCCGGCTCACCTGTACTGTGTGGGGCTTGGCAGCCCGCAGCGACCCAACGGGGAGCGGGCCATAGAAAGGACGCCGGCCGCAGGCCTACAGTCGCCCGAAGAAGTCGTTGCCCTTGTCGTCGACGATGATGAAGGCGGGGAAGTTCTCCACTTCGATCTTCCAGATCGCTTCCATGCCGAGCTCGGGATACTCGAGCACCTCGACGTGCTTGATGTTCTCCTGCGCCAGTATCGCGGCCGGGCCACCGATCGAACCCAGGTAGAAGCCACCGTGTTTGGCGCACGCTTCGGTGACCACCGGCGATCGGTTGCCTTTCGCCACGGTGATGTAACTGCCGCCGTGCTGCATGAACAAATCGACGTACGTATCCATCCGTCCGGCCGTCGTCGGGCCGAACGATCCCGAGGCGTAGCCCTGCGGAGTCTTTGCGGGGCCCGCGTAGTAGATGGGGTGATCCTTCACGTACTGCGGCAAGCCTTCGCCGCGGTCGACGCGTTCCTTGAGCTTGGCGTGGGCGATGTCGCGCGCCACGATCATCGGGCCGCTGAGCGCCAGGCGCGTCTTGATGGGATAGCGCGACAGCGTGGCGCGGATCTCGTCCATTGGGCGCCGCAGGTCGATGTGCACGACGTCGTCGCCGAGCTTGCGCTCATCGACGTCCGGCAGATACTGCGCCGGGTTGGTTTCGAGCTGTTCGAGGAAGATGCCGTCGCGGGTGATCTTCGCCTTGGCCTGGCGGTCGGCGGAGCACGACACGCCGATCCCCACGGGACAACTGGCGCCGTGGCGCGGCAGTCGAATGACCCGCACGTCATGACAAAAGTACTTGCCGCCGAACTGCGCGCCGATGCCGGTGCGCTGCGTGAGGGCCAGCACCGCGGCTTCCAGCTCAGGGTCGCGAATGGCGTGGCCCAGCTCGCTGCCGCGTGTGGGCAAATCGTCGAGGTAGCGGCAGCTCGCCAATTTGACCGTCTTCAGGGTGAGCTCTGCCGAGGTTCCGCCGATGACGATGGCCAGGTGATACGGCGGACACGCGGCGGTGCCCAACAGCCGGATCTTCTGTTCCATGAATGCCAGCAGCGCCTGCGGGTTGAGCAGCGCCTTGGTTTCTTGGAAGAGAAACGTCTTGTTTGCCGAGCCACCGCCTTTAGTGACAAACAGGAATTGGTAGGCGTCGCCCGGCGTGGCGTAGATCTCGATCTGTGCGGGCAGGTTGGTGCCGGTGTTGACCTCGTCGTACATCGTCAGCGGGGCCAGCTGCGAGTAGCGCAGATTCGTCTGCGTGTAGGTGTCGTAGATGCCGCGCGCCAGCGCCGCTTCATCGTTGCCGTCGGTCCAGACGCGCTGCCCCTTCTTGCCGAGCACGATCGCCGTACCGGTGTCCTGGCACGACGGCAGGATCATGCCGGCGGAGATGTTGGCGTTGCGCAGCATGTTGAGGGCGACGAAACGATCGTTGCCTGAGGCTTCGGGGTCATCGAGGATGCGGCGTAGCTGGGCGAGATGGCCGGGGCGAAAGAGATGGGAGACGTCGCGCACCGCTTCGGCCGCGACACGAGTGAGGCCGGCGGTATCGACGAGCAGCAGCGGCTGACCGCGGAAGGTGTCGCCCGCAACGTAGTCGCCGTCGAGCCGGCGGTACGGCGTGGTGTCGTCGCCGTGGGGAAACATTTCCTGAAACTGAAATGCAGGCATTGCGTGTCTCCAGGGCGGAATCCCTTAGGACTTCGCTTTCTTCGACTGCGCCGGCTTCGAGGGTTTCGACTTTCCAGCGCGGTTGAGGGCGATCGCTTGGCGAACGAGCGCCTTGAAGGCGGCCTCGTCAACGTCTGCTCCTTCGTGGATGTCGATCGCGCGGCGCACGTTTCCGTCGAGACTCGAGTTGAAGAGACCGGCCGGATCCTTCAGGGACGCGCCCTTGGCGAAGGTCAGCTTCACGACCTTCTTGTAGGATTCGCCAGTGCAGATGATGCCGTCGCACGACCAAACCGGAGTCCCCATCCACTTCCACTCCTCGACGACCTCCGGGTCTGCTTCCTTGATGAGCTTGCGCATCCGGCTGAGGGTATCCCCGCGCCAGTCCCCGAGCTCGGCAATTCTTTTCGAGATGAGCTGCGATGCCGATTGGCCTTGGCTCACGGCCGACTGTTTCATGGTTCCATCCTGGAAGTTTCAGGTTATCGATGACTCCACGACAGACGTATAGCTGAGCGTTTCTATTCTCGTCGAGTCATCCTCCGAGAACCAAGTCTCCCCGCAGTCCGGGAATCGGGTGGACTCCCGCCGCCAGCGGGCTCGTGCCGGTTACATCCGAAACACGCCGAAGCTATCGGCTCCCTTCACGACGTTGTTGAACGCCGCGCTCAGCGCGATGCCGAGCACCGTGCGCGTGTCGCGTGGGTCGATGATGCCGTCGTCCCAGACGCGGCCCGTGGCGTAAAACGCATTCGACTCCTCATCAATGCGCTGGATGACCATCTGCCGCACCATCTTGTCCTCGTCCTCGTTGTACGCCTGGCCGGAGCGTTCGGCGGCGCTGCGGCGGACGATCGACATGACGCCGGCGAGCTGCTCGGGGCCCATCACGGCGATGCGATGGTTCGGCCAGGTGAACAGAAAACGCGGGTCGTAGGCGCGGCCGCACATGCCGTAGTTGCCGGCGCCGTAGGAGCTGCCGATCATCACCGTGAACATCGGGACGGTCGAGTTGGACACGGCGTTGATCATCTTCGCGCCATCTTTGATGATGCCGCCTTGCTCGTACTGCGTGCCGACCATGTAGCCGGTGATGTTTTGCAGAAACAGCAACGGCACGTCGATCTTGTTGCACAGCTGGATGAATTGCGCCGCCTTCTGTGACGAGTCGGAGAACAGGATGCCGTTGTTGCCGAGGATGCCGATCGGATAGCCGTGCAGATGCGCCCAGCCAGTGATCAGCGTGGTGCCATAGGTCGGTTTGAACTCCTCGAAGCGTGAGCCGTCGACGATACGGGCGATGACCTCGCGCACGTCGAACGGCTTGCGCACGTCGATCGAGCCGATGCCGAGCAGCTCATCGGGGTTGTAGCGTGGATCCTGCGGCGTCTGCATCTTTACCTGGCCCAGTTTACGCCAATTCAAATGCGCGACGATCTCGCGGCCCAGGCGAATCGCGTCGACCTCGTTTTCCGCCAGGTAGTCCGACACGCCGGAGACGCGACTGTGCATCTCGGCGCCGCCGAGCGACTCCTCGTCGGCGTCCTCGTTGGTCGCCATCTTTACCAGCGGCGGACCGCCGAGGAAGACCTTGGCGCCGCCCTTGACCATGACGACGTAGTCGGACATGCCGGGGACGTAGGCGCCGCCGGCGGTCGAGTTGCCGAAGACGAGGCAGATGGTCGGGATGCGCTGTGCGGAGCGCCGCGTCAGGTCGCGGAACGAACGGCCGCCGCGCACGAAGATCTTGGCTTGCTCCGGAAGATCAGCGCCGGCGGACTCGGTCAGGTTGATGACCGGGAGGCGGTTCTGCTCGGCGATATCCATGGCGCGGAACGTCTTCTCGAGACTGATCGGGTTGATGGCCCCGCCCTTCATCGTCGGGTCGTTGCCCATGATGACGCACTCGACGCCGCTGATGACGCCGACCCCGGTGACCGTGCTGCCGCCGAGGGCGTACTCCGTGCCCCACGCGGCCAACGGCGAGAGCTCGAGGAACGGCGCGTCGCGATCCAGCAAGAGCTCGATGCGCTCACGGACCAATAGCTTACCGCGCCCGCGGTGGCGGGTGACGTATTTCTCGCCGCCGCCGGCGCGCGCCAGCGCCAGCTGCTCGTTGAGCACGCGCACCCGCTCGCGCATCGCCGCATAGTTGACGCGGTAGGCCTCGGAGCGTGGATCGATGCAGGTGGCGAGGGCCGTCATGACAGGGAGAAGAAATGGAAAACAGGAAACAGGAAACCTGAAATGAAAAACGGTTGAATGGACCGGAGGGCGTTGACCAGTTTCGTGTTTCTGATTTCAGGTTTCCTGTTTTCCATTTTCTTCATCTTCAGATTCCCAGCATCTTCGCCACGTATTGCTTGAGCACCTCGTCGGCGCCGCCGCCGATGCTGATCAGCCGTGAGTCGACGAAGGCGCGCGCCGCAGGATTCTCCCAGCAATAGCCGGCGCCGCCGAACATCTGCATGCAGGTGGTGGCGACGAACTGCTGCGCGGCGGTGGTGAAGATCTTGGCGAGCGAGATGTCGACGGTGGCATCCTCGTTGCGCATCATCTTGCGGATGCAGCGGTGCGCGAACTCCTGCGCCGCGGTGATCTGGATGAGCATGTCGACGAACTTGTGCTGCGTGACCTGCATTTTCGACAGCGGCTTGCCGAAGAGCAGGCGTTCTTGCGCGTGCTTGAGCGTCACCTCCCACAGTTGTCGCGCCGTTGCCGGACCCATGACCACGGGGACCATGCGCTCGTCCTGGAACTGCATCATCTGTTGTTGGAAGCCGCGCTGCGGATCGCCGATGGTGTTCGACAGCGGCACACGCACGTCCTCGAAGAACAGCAAGCCGGTGTCGGAGCCGATGTTGCCGATCTTGTCGAGCAGTTGGTAGGTGAAGCCCGGCGCGTCGGTGGGTACGATGATCTGGGTGAAGCCGCCGTACCCGGCGCTTGGATCGGTCACGGCGAGCAGGCACAGCCAATCGGCGGTGGCCGAGTTGGTGATGAAGATCTTCGAGCCGTTGATCACCCAGAAATCGCCATCGCGTATCGCGCGGGTTTTGATGCCGGCGACATCGGAGCCGGCGCTGGGCTCGGTGACGGCGATCGCCGCCACCTGCTCCCCTTTGATCGCCGGGATGAGATATTTCTGCTTCAGCTCCTCGCTGCCGAAGCGGTGCAGCGCCGGGGTGGCCATGTCGGTTTGCACGGTGATGCCCATAGCGACGCCGGCGTTGTCGCACAGCGACAGCTCTTCGAGGAAGATGGCGTGGTACGAGTAGTCGAGACCGAGGCCACCGTACTTGGTGTCATAGCGGATGCCGAGCAAGCCGAGATCGCCCATCTTCGGGTACACGGACTTGTCGAAGTGGCCCATTTCGTCGAACTCGCGGGCGCGTGGCGCCAGCTCGGTTTGGACGAACTTGCGCACGGTCTCGCGAAACGCCTGATGCTCGGCGCTGCCGTAGATATCCTCACCTGAGGTGTACATGGAATCCTCCAACTGTATCGCCGCTTCTTTCTAGCGCATGCCGCGGTTGGGTCAAATGCGCGGCGCGCCCGCCGCCACCGCCGCGCAGTGACCTGTGGCTTGTGTGTGAATGCGTCACTGTGTTCATCTGTGGTGCGTGATTCCATTCCTGGAGGAGGCCCGATGCTTCACTTGATCTTTTGTCTGCGGCGCCTGCCGCATCTGACCCGCGAGGAGTTCCAGCGCTACTGGCGTGAGCACCATGCGGCGGTGCTGGGGATGCGCCGCTACGTCCAAGCCCATACGACGACCCCGGGGATGGCGCAGGCCATCACTGCCGTGCGTGCTGCGCCTGATCCGTACGATGGGGTGGCCGAGCTCTGGTTCGATGAACAGGTTGTGATGTCACGCTCCGCAATGCCCGAAGCGCTCGAAGCCGGCCGCGCTCTGCTCGAGGATGAACGCCGTTTCATCGACCTGGCGCACTCCCCGATCTTCTTTGCCCAGGAGCACGTGGTGATCGACTCGGCGTGCGCATAGCGTCGCCGCCTTGACGAGGTGTATTTCCGTCACAATATGGGTTGATTTGCACTGGACAACGATCTCAGCGATTGATAATACTACCTTCCGTACGGTGAGCAGCGTGAGTGCTGGGTTCACCGGGCTAATTACACGCGAGGAGGAATGGATATGGTGACAGTTGAACGGCAGAAGCTGCGACTTGCAGACTTGAAGACACGCACGCCGGCGGCAACACGGCTGATGAATGTGAAGGTTCCAGTCGATACGCTGGCGGCCATTGATCAACTCGCGAAGCAGCTCAGCGCCAGCAAGACCGACGTCGTCGTCGCCTTGCTGAATGAAGCGCTGGCGATCGCGGAAAAGAAGACCCGTTAAGCAGCAACCGCTCGCGCGGAGTCTGTAGGTTCACGTAGCGAGCATTTGTCAGCGCGGAATACGGAATGGAGAATGCGGAGTCGCCACTCCGTATTCGACGCTCCGTATTCCGTACTGTACGCTGTCTTGTCCCAGTTGTCGGGACTTCGAAGTGCGTACCGACCGACGGGGAGGCGAGCCATAGAGATGGAGCCGCCCGCCGAGGACAGTGGCGTGTCGAACCTGGTTATCCCCAGCGACCAATCCTGTCCTGAGGCTCCCCGAATGGGGGGCGGTCCATAGAAAAGACGCCGGCCGCGGGCCCTTAGTCGCGAAGGCCTAAACGTTCGTAGGCTAGTTTCTTTGCCCAGCGGTAGTCGGCTTTGCCCGACGGGCTGCGGACCATCTCATCGATGTATACGATGGTGCGTGGCAGCTTGTAGCGCGCCAGGTGCCGCGCGCAGAACTCGAGCAGCTCCGACTCACTCGGTACCTCGCCGACGCGGGCTTGCACCACCGCCGTCACCTGTTGCCCGAAGCGCTCGTTCGGCGTGCCGACGACCACCGCGTCGTACACCGAGGGGTGATGCTTCAACGCTTGTTCGACTTCCTCGGGGTAGATCTTCTCGCCGCCCGAATTGATGCAAACCGAGCCGCGGCCCAGCACCGTGATCGCGCCGTCAGCCCCGAGCATCGCATGGTCGCCCGGTACCGCGTAGCGCACGCCGTCGAGCACCGGGAACGTGCGTGCCGTCTTCTCGGCGTCCTTGAAATAACCCAGCGGGACATGGCCGCGGCGTGCCAGCCAACCGCTCTCTGCGGCGCCCGGCTGCAACGGTCCGCTGAGATCGTTCGTCAGGACGATGGTGTCGTCGTTCATGCGAAAGCGCCCGCTCGTGACCTCGCTGCCGGCCATGCTGGTCTGGGTGCCCTGGCCACCGGTTTCCGAAGCGCCGAAGGCGTCGATGATCATGAGATGTGGGATGCGCTGCATAAACTCTTGCTTGAGTGCGGGGGTGAGAATGGCGCCTCCTGAGAGCAGAACGTTGAAACTGGACAAGTCGTAGGTCTGGTGCGCCAGTTGGTCGAGCAACGGCCGCCCGAAGGCATCACCGACAATCGTCAGGAAGCGCACCTGTTCGCGCGCGATGGTCGACCAGATATCGTCCGGGTCGAGACGCTGTGGTTGGTTTTGAATGACCACGGTACCCCCCTGATGCCACGTGAGGAACGCCATCCAGTGTGCCGCGCCGTGCATGAACGGCGGCGCCGGCAGCGAACGTCCGCTTCCATTGCCGGCCGCCGCGGCGACCGCGGCCACCGACTCGAGCTTCGGTCCAATCAGTGGGGCGCCGCCGAGCGCCGCGAAGAAGATGTCCTCCTGCCGCCAAAGAACGCCCTTCGGGAAGCCGGTCGTCCCGCCGGTGTACAGGATGTAGAGATCATCACCCGACCACGTGAGTGGCGGGCGCTCGGCCGATGCCTCTTGCAGGGTGGCTTCGTAATCGACGGCGCCCGGCAGGAGGGCGTGGCCCGATTCGTCCGCCACCTGAATGAGCACCTGGAGGTGCGGCAGCTCGCTGCGAATCTTCTCCAGCATCGGTGCGAAGCGGGCATGGTAGATCAACGCACGGCAATCAGCATCGTTCAGCAGGTAGATGAGCTCGTTCTCGACATAGCGGTAGTTGACGTTGAACGGCGCCACGCGCGCCTTGTAGGCGCCCACCATGCCCTCGAGGTACTCGGTGCCGTTGTAGAGGTAGAGGCCGATGTGATCCTGCCCGGACTCGAAGTTCTGCAGTGTCGCGCGTTCCTGATGACAGCCGAGCCCATGCGCGCGCAAGACGTTGGCCAAGCGGCGCGTCCGATCGGTAAACTCTCGCCAGGTCAGGCGGCGATCACGAAAGACGATACACTCACGCTCCGGTACGGTTGCGGCGATGGCTTCGCTGATCTCGGCAAGATTGAAATCCATGGCTGGTGGGCTCCTTCGTGGACGGCCGACTAGAGCTGTTCTCTGTGTCCCCGCGCCTCTGCGCGAGAAGCTTTTGTCCCGTCAGGGTAGCTTTGCCAGCCTCTGGTGACGAAGGCAACGGCAGCAGGCCTCCGACCTCCAGTAGGTTGAGGCGCAGCACGCTGGAGACGGTGAACCGCACCTCGCGTGAAGAGAGGAACGACCCGACGCGCAGCGTGCCGTCGAGGTCGTAGGGAACCTCGCCCAGCAGGACTGCATCCGGCGCAGCGGCGCTGAGCTTGGCGAACGGCACCGCCATGCGTACTTCGAGTTGTGACGCTGCATGCGCCGGTACGATCACGCTGCCGGCGCTGCTCCCTGTCGCGAGCTCGTGTCCGCCGATGCGCAGCTGGCAAGCGGTGGCCCGGGCAGGCAGTCCAAAGGCGTTTGGATTCTCCACCGCCAATATGAATCGAACGACCGTGGTGCTGGACGAGAGCGACTCGACCAGCGAAGCGTTCAGGGTCACGGTCGGTGCCGCGAAGTCTCCTGGCAGCACCGCGCGCAGACTGCACGCGGAAATCGAGAGCAGGAAAGCCGCGAGGGCTGCGATGCCGTTGAGCAGCGGCGCCCGGCGGAGCCGCATTCGCCGCGCGCCTTCAACTCGTGGCGTGAGCGTAACCGTTCTCCGCCCTCAGCGCTTCAGAATGACGAACGCGGCACGCAGACGCTCGGCCTGCTCCTGCACCGATGCCAGTCGCCGGGCGCGGGTGAGCGCTTGAAAGACATCGACCTCGCTGGCTTCACCGCGGCGATCGGTTGATTCGCGGATCGCATCGAGGATCTCGTGGATCAGCCGCGGAATCTCCCTTTGCGGAATGACGAGATCGCCGCGACCGAGTGTGCCGTTCCAATTCGACGCATACGGCCGCAGCACGTTGAGAATCTTTTCCGTGGCGCTGCGATCTCCGGGCATGGCGAGATCTCCTTGCTGCCGATTCGCCTTCGCGAAAGGCGGAGGAACGATACCACATAGGTCGCATTGAAGGAACTTGGCGATGGTGCGAAAGGACCTCGCGCGAGCATGCGCTCACCCCTCTCCCCCGGGGCGATGCCACCCCGCTGACGGCTTCAAGCTAGAAGCGAGTCGGGCTTGCCAGCCGCAGCGACCACCCCTGTCCTGAGCCCGGTCGAAGGAGGGAGCGGACCGAAAGACGCCGGCCGCCGGGCTGCCGGCCTCAGAGAAACTCGCAGACGTACGCAGCGGGAACTTGTGCGCGGACGTCGAAGCCGCTCTTCGCGGCGACTTCGAACACCGTTCCGGCCGGGTACACGCGCCAGTCGCCGGCACCGGGCAGGCGTACCGACAACTCACCGCTGACCACGGTCATACGCTCCGCTGCGTTGGTGTCGAAATGGAACTCGCCAATGTCGATCACGCCGACCGTTTGTGACCGGCCGTTCCGTTCGAACCCCACACTCTGGACCTTGCCTTCGAAGTAACTGTTGTGTTTGAGCATGCCGGCTTCTTAGCATGGGTCGTAGCCAGCCGCATTGCGACGTGGTAGCGAAATGGACCGACCGGCGTGCGTGCAGCGAAAGGGGGAAGCCAATGTCATATCGAAGGTCCCACGCTCATGGGCTCGATGCTTTCACGGGTGCGAGCGTGCTCATCACATTCCTGATCGTCTGCACTTCGGGGTGTGGCGAGCACACTACCAGCGTGCCCTCCAATTCTGGCCCGCAGATCCAGCAGGGCACGGAGATTCAGCTGTCCGATGGCTCCGTGCAGGGCGAGATCGATGGCGGCACGCGTCGCTTCCTGGGGATCCCGTTTGCGGCCCCGCCGCTAGGTGAGCTGCGCTGGCGCCCGCCGCAACCGCCGGCGCCGTGGGACGGCGTGCGGGCGACGACCGAGTTTGCCTCTCCCTGCCCGCAAACCGCGTCTATCAATGGCATGCCCAGCCAGGACGAAGATTGCCTGTACTTGAACGTGTGGACACCCGATCCGGCGCCCACGCGACCGCTGCCGGTGATGGTATGGTTCCACGGCGGCGGGAACACTTCCGGTTCCGCCGCCGATCTCGTCCCACTGGGACTGGGCGGGCTGTTCTACAACGGGCGCGTGTTAGCCGAGACGCGCAACGTCATCATCGTCACCACCAACTATCGGCTCGGCGTGCTCGGTTTCTTCGGGCACTCGTCGCTGACGGCGGAGGATCCGCACTATCCTTACTCCGGCAATCAAGGCCTGTTGGATCAGCGTGCGGCGTTGGAATGGGTGCGCGACAACATCGGCGCCTTTGGTGGCGATCGGAACAACGTGACCATCTTCGGCGAATCAGCCGGCTCATTCGATACGTGTTTTCATGTCGTCTCGCCGGGCAGCCACGGGTTGTTCCATCGCGCCATCAGCGAGA
>Ga0265314_10001049_pt1 | contig 32230 bp, 26 predicted proteins | sample 4126metaG_FD_203106 | JGI IMG/M metagenome (GOLD analysis project Ga0265314, IMG submission 203106) | Rhizosphere microbial communities from Carex aquatilis grown in University of Washington, Seatle, WA, United States - 4-1-26 metaG | ecosystem: Host-associated > Plants > Roots > Rhizosphere >...
AGGGCGTGACGGCCGCGCATTCCCGGATCCTGCCCGCCAGCCTCGTCACTCCTCGCCATTCCTGACGGCCTATCCCTCCAGCGGGTTACCTCACCCACACCAGCCTCTTTCAAAATGAGAACTGCTGGGGTTAGTGCGATTGGGCTTGAGCGCATTCATGAAGCCATGGTATGAACTTCGTTAGTTCAGCTTTCCGCCGTCCTGGAACTCGATTGACGAGGGCGCATGTCCGGTCGGGTTTGGTCTCTGTGATTGGCGGAAGGTTGGAACCTATATCAACTTGCCCACACTCACGCACCTTTAGAGCCCTGAGCGTTCGCAGCTTCCCTAGCCCTTCCTACCTGAATGAAATCCTTGCCTGCCCGCGCGGTCGCGGCTGCCGTTGCCGCTTTTGCCCTTCAACTCCCGATCTCCCACGCCGCGGTTACCGGCCAGTGGGATTTCAAGCAGGGCGACCTGCGAGCGACCATAGGCCTGGACCTGCAATACCTTGATTCCGACACCCAGACCGGAGCGAAGTTCGGGACGACCGCTAGTTTCGGCATCGCGGCGATCAACGGTGTCTCAACCAACGTAATGTTCTTCCCGCAGATCCCTGACAGTTCTGGCGGTCTGCTGGCCACGGTTGGCGCCTCGGCCAATGGAGGGGGATTCTACGTGAACCAATACACAGTCATCATGGACGTGTATTATCCGACCAACTCTTCCGGCCAGCCACGAACGTTATTCCTGACCGATAATTCGGGTGGGGATTTCATGGTTGACCAGAACAACGCCATTGGGTTCTCGGGAGGCTCTTTTGATGGCGTTCTTACTCCTAACGCCTGGCACCGAGTCGCAGTGACGGTGGATACCACCGGCTCCATGTCCAAGTATATCGACGGGGTCCAGGTGGGCACGGCTCAACCAACCCCGGGAGGATTGGACGGCGGCTACTCGATCTCGTCCTCCATTTCGCTCTTTGACGACGCCAACACCAATTCTCAAGCAGGCTACGTCGCCAGCGTGCAATTCCAGGACCAGAGTATTCCTGGCGGATTGATTGCAGCATTAGGGGGGCCGCAGCCGAGCGGCATTTTGTCGGGACCGCCCCCAAATCCGTATGTGGTTTCAGAGGCTCCTACGAGCGATCTGAGATTTCCTGGACGTTCCTCCGTGTCGCCTACGCCGACGGTGCAGATCGTGCTCGCCGATGGGGTGGCCACGGTGAATACCACCACAATCCAATTGAAGTTCAACGGCACGGTAGTTCCGGCGACCGTGAACAACGCCGCCGGCGTCACAACGATCTCCTACAACGTGACCAATCTGCTCGCCGCGGGGTCGCTGAATTCGGTCGCCTTGACCTACCAGGATAACAGCGGACATCCCCTCGGAGCGCAGTATTCGTTCAACGTGGGAGCTTTCGTCGCTCTCCCCGCTTCGGCAGCAGCGCCGTCGGGATCGGCGACCACGCCTGGCTTCATTTTTCGGGTGGCACAGGCGCCGGTAGACGCAACTCTCGCGAGCAGCTTGACCCGAGCCCTTCAGCAGCTGGACGGCACCTTGCTGGACACGAATGGTGTTCCCTATGTTAACGAGGCCAATCTAACCGGCTCTGGGTCCCAGCCTGACGGCAGCTATTTCGTTGACCTGTACGAGGGGAACAACGGAACGATCGCTTTCGAGCTGACCGCCGCCGCTTTCTATCAACTACCAGGTCTTACCACTTACACGTTTCCTGGCATTCCGGGAGTAAACGACAGTACGGACAACTTCGCCGACGAGACAGTGGCCTATTTGGAACTGACAGCGGGCACCTATGTTTTTGGAGTAGATGTGGGGATCGGCCGGGTGGACGATCCGCCAGGAGCGGATGACGGATACGTTCTGTACTGCGGGGCGAACCCGCGCGATCTGTTCTCGACCGTAGTCGGCCAGTTCACTCGCACCGGCAGCAACTTCGGCGACACGCAAAACACGAACCAATTTACATTCGTCGCCCCGGTGACCGGTGTCTATCCCTTCAGACTGGTGCACTGGCAAACCCATCAGACCTCGAGTTTGGGCTGGTACTACATCGATCAAGCGGGCCACCAGACCCTGATCAACGATCCAGCCGGCTCGGTCCCCGCGTTCCGCGTCAGCACCGTGAAGCGCGAGCCCTATGTGGCCGAAGTTTATCCGACTCCCGGTGGGCTCGGATTTCCGGCAACAGAGCCCATCAAGGTCATCCTCGCGGACGACGATCTGCAAGTAGCGGCGAGTTCCATCAAGCTCTCCTTGAACGGGGTCGCCGTCACGCCAACCGTTTCGAAAGCGGGTGGCCTGACTACTATCCTTTACACTCCAAATGCGACTAGGACGACAGTCACGAATATCGTGCAGCTCATCTATGCAGACAGCTCGGGAACGCCGGCATCCCTGACCAACACCTGGTCATTTAACATCGTGACCGGTGGCGCGAGTGTACCCAACGTTACCGGGCAGTGGGACTTCGAGAGCGGCACCCTGGCGGCGACGGTCGGCAAAGACCTGCAGTATTTCGATGGCCCAACCGGATCGACTGCGACCGGCACTCACTTCGGGACGTGCAGCACCCTCGGTATTCCAACCATCAACGGGGTGGACGCTCATATTATGACGGTTCCGGGAGCGATCAGCAGTTCGCTGGCCTACATCATGGAGCACGGTATCGCCCCCAACGGCGGCGGGACGCGAGTGAATCAGTACACCATCATTTACGACATGTACTATGAAGGTGGCACCCTGACGTTCTTCAACTGCCAGAGCACGAACAACACGACCGACGGCAGCCTATTCCTGCAGGGCGGGCAAATGGGCCAAGGCAGCGGTGGCTACACCATGAACCATGGCAACATCGCCAACGGCTGGCACCGTCTGGCGTTCGCGGTCGATCTCTCCCAGAACTTGATTACCAAGTGGGTGGACGGCGTGAAGGCTCAGGATTGGGTCAGCCCGGCTAATTCGCTCGACACTGCCCGTCGCGCCTGGCAACCAACGGTGCTGCTCTTCGCGGACGGCGATGGTGATGATCGTGCACCGTGCGCGGTGAAAAGCATCCAGGTTCGGGATGGGAAGTTGAGCGATCCGGAGATGGTGATGCTGGGCGCGCCCGACGGCAGCCCCATCCCACAACAGATCCCGACTACAACGGTCACCGGCCAATGGGATTTTCAGTTTGGCGATCTCTCGGCCACCATCGGAAATGACTTGCAGTATTTTGACGGGCCGACGGGATCGACCGCGGCGGGCACGCAGTTTGGCACCTGCAGCTCGCTGGGAATCCCCACCATTGGCAGCGTAGACGCGCACATCATGACTGTCCCCGGTGCTATCAGCAGCTCACTGGCCTACATCATGGATCATGGCATCGCTCCGAACGGCGGGGGAACCAAGGTGAATCAATATACCATCATCTATGATATGTACTATGAGGGCGGCACGCTCACCTTCTTCAACTGCCAGAGCACGAACAATACGACCGACGGCAGCCTATTCCTGCAGGGTGGTCAGATGGGCCAGGGCAGCGGCGGTTACACCATGAACCACGGGAATGTTACTAACGGCTGGCATCGGCTTGCGTTCGCTGTGGATCTTTCGCAGAACCTCATTACCAAATGGGTGGACGGCGTGAAGGCTCAGGATTGGGTCAGTGCTGCCAACGGCCTCGACACGGCCCGGCGGGCATGGCAGCCGACCGTGTTGCTGTTTGCCGACGGCGATGGGGACGACCGCGCGCCTTGCGCGGTGAAGAGCATCCAAGTTCGCAGCGGCAAAATGACCGATGCCGAAATGGTGGCGTTGGGCGGCCCGGATGGGAACCCGATCCCGGTGGCGACGCCCCAGACTGGTGTCACCGGCCAGTGGGACTTTAACTTTGGTGACCTTTCGGCCACCGTGGGCAAGGACCTGCAATACTTCGACGGCCCGGATGGTTCCACCGCCACCGGCACGCACTTCGGGACCTGCAGTTCGTTGAGCATTCCCCAAATTGACGGAGTGGATGCCTCCATCATGACCGTGCCGGGAGAGATTAGCAGCTCGCTGGCTTACATCATGGATCATGGCATTGCTCCGAATGGAGGTGGAACCCGCGTGAATCAATACACGATCATCTACGATATGTATTACGAAGGCGGCACGCTCACCTTCTTCAACTGCCAGAGCACAAACAACACGACCGACGGCAGCCTCTTCCTGCAGGGCGGCCAAATGGGGCAAGGCAGCGGGGGCTACACCATGGACAACGGAAACGTCACCAACGGCTGGCATCGGCTGGCCTTCGCGGTCGATCTGTCGCAAAACCTGATCACCAAATGGGTGGACGGGGTGAAAGCGCAGGATTGGGTCAGCCCGGCAAACGCTCTGGACACACCGCGCCGTGCATGGCAGCCCACGGTACTGCTCTTCGCGGACGGGGATGGCGATGATCGCGCGCCTTGTGCTGTCAAGAGTATCCAGGTGAGCGCCGGCAAGTTGAGCGACGCCGCGATGGAAGCCTTGGGCGGACCTTCTCCCTACGGCATCCCAGTAGTTATACCCAGGACCGTGGCTGTGCAACCGGTGCCGATCACGACTGCAGTAAGCGGGAACAAGCTGACTCTCTCGTGGCCTGCAGCGGCAACCGGCTTCACGCTTCAGAGCACCTTGAGTCTTGGCTCGCCCAACTGGCAGGTAGTGTCGGGTGTCGTCAACAACTCCGTGACCGTCCCCATGAGCGGCACCGGGGCGTTCTACCGGTTGAAGCAGTAGTACCGCTGGCGAAAAGCCTGCTGATTAGATCAAGGGCGCGCCTCGGCGCGCCCTTTTCGTTGATCTCTGTCCATGTTCCAGCCTAAGTCACCCGTCGACACCCAGAAATCCGGTGTCCACCTGAGTCCGGCGGGGTTTTCTAGGCAATGTCGATCCCTCTTGCTGAGGGGTTCGAAGGCAACCTGGTGTGTTATGTCTGGGAAGAGCCGGTGAATCGAGCGAACCTCCCAGCTTCGAGTAATCCGCTGGCATTCCGCCCCCTGCCAAGGCAGACTCAAAGTGAACCTCAAATAATCTATGCGCGTTGATGCCCACCATCATTTCTGGCAACAGGGGCGTTTTGACTGTTCCTGGATGATGAAGCCGCAGCTTAAGGTCCTGCAGCAAGACTACGGGCCGGCGGAATTGGAGCCGATCCTAGTGCGGCACCGTTTGGATCGGACAATCTTGGTCCAAACCATTCACAGTTTGCCCGAGACCCGCTGGTTCCTTGAATTGGCTCGGGCTCATCGGTTCATTGGCGGTGTGGTGGGCTGGGCCGACCTCACTCAGCCCGATCTGCCTTCACTTCTGGATGAATTGCAGAGCGACCCCGGTTTGGTCGGGATCCGTCATGTGGTACACGACGAACCAGACGTCAACTGGCTGCTGCGAGCAGACGTTCAACGCGGACTTGCGGAGTTGGAGCGCCGCCGGCTTCCCTACGATCTCCTGCTGCGGCCGCAGCACCTTGCCCCCGCCCTCGATGTTGCACGTAAGTTTCCAGGGTTGCCGCTGGTGGTTGATCACATCGCCAAACCGCGGATCGCGGATCGAGGCTGGGACGATTGGGCGCCCGGCCTCGAGGCGCTTGCCTCTTGTCCCAATGTCTGGTGCAAGCTATCGGGCATGGTCACCGAGGCCGACTGGCATCGCTGGCGACCAGGCGACCTGCGACCGTACGTCTTGCACACCGTTGAGCTTTTTGGATTGGATCGGGTGATGTACGGAAGCGACTGGCCAGTGTGCCTCCTAGCAGCGCCGTACGACCAAATGATCGGTGCGCTGGAGGAGTGCCTAAGTAGTATGAGCGATTGCGATCGGGCCAAGGTTTTCGGCAACAACGCCGCGCGCTTCTATCACCTCGCGAAGGATTAAGAGCATCGTGGAAGGCCTGCCTGTAGAGCCAACGCTAAGCAATCGTTTGGCAACGCCCAGCCTCAGTTTGGTAGTGTGGCCGCGTCTGCTAATCGGATGGATTGTGCTTATATGCGCCGAGGTGTTCTCCGGCGCGTCGCTCAAGATCGGGCTGTGGAATCCATGGACCCTCCTGGTTACCTACTGGCTTTATTTCGGGCACTTCTTTTTCCTGACCACGCTGGCCGTTCGCACCGGGCGAACCTCATTTTGGGCCCTTTATTTGTGGGGGGTGTTATACGGCCTTTACGAATCCTGGATCACCAAGGTGATCTGGTCGGGTTATGACGCCAACGGCAAATTCGCCCTGGGCCAGATTGGCCCCTACGGTTTCTCGGAGCTCAGCATGGTGTTTCTCTTCCACCCCATCATGTCGTTCATTCTGCCCCTAGCGGTGGCCTGCGTCATCTGTCCGCCGCTCCGGCGGTTATTCCCCGATCTCGCCTGGTTTAACGGCCGTACCAAGGGAGCGCGTATTTGCCAAACTTACCTAGTATTCGGGCTCGCGCCGATCGTGGGGATGAATTCAGGCGGCCCATTGAACCTCGGCCTCAACTTGGCGTTCGTTGCGGTGCTCCTCCTGATCTTGAAACGGTTGGCTAGACGTGGACTGGCCGCTGAGAACCCACGCCCGATTGTGGGCGCGGGCAACCGTGGGCTTGCGGCGTTGGGGGTGTATCTGGCCGTGTTGTACGGCCTCACCTACGCTTTTTTACGCCCGGAGCAGCGTCCGCCAGTCGGAGTGCAGTTGTTCACCTTCGTGTTTTACGCCCTCGCGCTGGTCGGATTGGGGCTGCTTCCCCCTCGCAACCCAGCGCCTGCGTCCGGCAGCGGTGTTGAGCCCCGTGAACGGAAGCTGGTGGTCTCGGTTTGCGCCTTGATTCTTGGTTCGGGCTTTGTGCTCTCGTTTGTCGGGGCTGTGGGCGTCCTGTTTCCCTTGGTGATTGTCAGCTTCGTGCTGTGGACGCCCCTAGGCTTCTTGCTTTTCGCGCTGGCGCTCGCCAAGAGCGTGAAGGAAGGGCTTACTGATCCAGCAGTGCTTCCTGGGTCCAATTGACCGTCCAACTGATCTCGTTGTGCGGCTGGTTATCATTGTTCCAGCGGTTTCGCCAAGGATTGTCCTTGGCCGGATCAATGACTTGCCGCCTCAACGCTGACTCGGCATGCCCATCCGGGCACATGATGTTGGTACGTTTATTGTGCCGGTTTGACGGCCATTGATCCTGTTGGGTCGCATCAAGATTGGCTTCCCAAGTGTGCGGATTTTTTAGGGCTCGGCTGTCACCCAGCATGATCATTTGTGAGGGGCTCACTACCATCGTGTCCTTCACTTCCCCGTGGTAGAAGGAACCGTCCACATCGCCGCCCAGGCCTAACTGAGGCTGATGGTTAAGGTCCAGGCCCCAGTCGTTATATGCCAGCGAAAACCGTGAATTGTTGCTGATGCCATAGGGATCATACTTGCCGCCCAGAAACGACGGAGCCGTCGCGCCCAGGGTCTTATTGGCGTTCGTATCCCAGGCCGCATCAGGATTTGCCGCCGGGCAATAAAAGACCGCCCGGTTGGTGCCCATCTCGCTGAACAGCCGGACTGGCCAGACGTAGTAGTAGTTGCCAACGGTTGAGCCGCTGCCCGGGTAGGCTTTGTTATCCTGGACATACATGACCGTAGCGATGCCTATCTGTCGCATGTTGTTGATGCAGGCGATCTGTTTGCTCTTGGCTTTGGCTTTGGCCAAAGCCGGGAGCAACATCGCCGCAAGGATAGCAATGATCGCGATCACCACCAGTAACTCGATCAGGGTGAATCCCCGAGGCCGCGGCCGTTTCCCTTGCGGTAAGGTCACGGCTGGGTGAGAGACCGGGTTCTCGTCCTGCTCAGGTCCTGAGTCGCTTCGGTTCATAAGCGTGTGCTAATCTGAAGCCTGGGGCATTGTTCGGGCTACGGGCCAATACTAGCGCAATTTGGTAAGGGCGCAACCAAAGACGGCCGTCGGTGCGGCGTCCGGCCCTTAGCGCTCCTCAAAAAGGATAGTCGGAAGCGCTTGTCCCTGCGCCACTCCTGTTGGTAGCACCATCCTGGTCGCACACCACGGACCAAACACTTACCCCAACCCGAGGTTTCGGACTACCGGATTCAGAAAGACACGGCTAAGCTCCGCCTGTGCCCTTCATTAGCTTTTTCGTGCGGCAGTTCGTAGGTCACGATGACTCGGCTGAATTCACCATCACGGCCCTCTAGAAGCGACCGGTTACACAATTGAGGCCAAAACATGATTAGGACTTTCGCCCTCGCGATACTACTACTCGCCTCGCTGCGGCCGCTTCCGGCGGCCGAAGGCTCGAAGCCGAACGTCCTCCTCATACTCGCGGATGACCTGGGGTACTCGGACCTAGGTTGCTACGGAGGAGAGATTGCCACGCCGAACCTCGATGGGCTGGCCAAAGAAGGCCTTCGCTTCACGCAGTTTTACAACACGGCACGCTGCTGGCCTTCCCGTGCGGCGATCATGACCGGTTACTATGCCCAAGCTGTTCGCCGCGACACGGTGCCCGGCATTCCCAGCGGAACCTCAGGCAAACGCCCAGCGTGGGCGCCGTTGCTCCCCGAACTTCTCAAACCTCTTGGCTACCACTCGTATCACTCTGGTAAATGGCACTTGGACGGGAAGCCGTTGGAGAACGGTTTTGAACACTCCTATAGCCTAAACGACCATGATCGCTATTTTGCCCCACGAGAACACACCGAGGATGATGTACCTCTTCCCGAGGTTCCGAAGGGCAGTGGCTACTACGCGACCACCGCGATAGCCAGCCATGCGATCAAATGCTTGAAAGAACACTCCGAGAGGCACCGCGGGGAACCATTCTTCGAGTTTCTGGCCTTCACGTCGCCGCACTTCCCCTTGCAGGCCCCGGCGGAAGATATCGCCCTCTACCACGATCGTTACCTCCGCGGCTGGGACCTCATGCGCCAGGAACGCTGGCGGCGCATGCACGATTTGGGCATCGGCGGCAGCGCGCTTTCGGCCATCGAACGAAACGTCGGTCCCCCATACGCCTTCCCTGAAGCCATCGCCAAACTCGGGCCCAACGAGGTGAATCGCCCACTCGAGTGGAGCGGCTTGAGCGCGGCACAGCAGAAATTCCAGGCCGACAAAATGGCTGTCCATGCCGCCATGGTCGAGCGCATGGACCGCGAGATCGGCAGGGTTCTTATGCAACTCCGCGCCATGGGGGCGATGGGGAACACATTGATTTTCTTCCTCTCCGACAACGGGGCCAGCGCAGAGATGATGGTACGCGGGGACGGACATGACCCTGAGGCCGCGTGCGGGACGGGGGCCACTTTCTTGAGCATCGGGCCCGGATGGTCGAGCATGGCGAACACCCCGTTTCGCCGGCATAAAACATGGGTCCACGAGGGCGGTATCTCGACGCCGCTTGTCGTGCACTGGCCGCGAGGCCTTTCAGCCCGCGGCGAGCTACGACACACGCCCGGACATATCATCGACCTCGTGCCAACCATCCTGGAAGTTGCTGGTGGCAAGTCGCCAAAAACATGGCTAAGCCAACCGGTGCCGCCGGCCCCGGGCAAGAGCCTCGTCCCGCTCTTCTCACACGATGGCGGAGTCACACATGACTCCTTTTGGTGGCTCCACGAAGGCAACCGGGCGTTGCGCGTCGGCAACTGGAAGATCGTCGCTGCGGGCAAGGATAGTCCGTGGGAACTCTATGACCTCAGCAGCGATCGTTCAGAGTCTCAAAACCTGGCGGACACTCGGCCCGATAAGGTCCGCGAGCTCTTCGAAAGGTGGGCGCAGCAGACGGAGAGATGTTTCGCGCTCGCCCGCGGGGACCAGCGCTAGCCATTTCTGGCTGGAATCGAGCCGCCCTCTTAGTCTACCGAACCAATCGCAGTCAGACCCAAGAAGACGCCTGGAGCGCGGCGTCGGGTGAAACGGCCCGTCATGAACTGTTTCATGCCGCTCAATTTCCGAAAGCGCAGATTAAGAGGGGATTAAGCTGAAACCCGCAGCCACCACCGCGTCAAAAGTCCGCCGGCGGTGACTCAGAGACCGAAGAATTCCAGAGCCGTCTTTGAAGTGGCCTCGGCCACCTCGGCAAGCGGCTTCGCGAGGCAATCCGCAACCGTGCGCAGGACGTAGGTCAGATAGGCAGGTTCATTCCGGCCGTCCTTCGGCTTCGCAGGCATCGTTCGCGGAGCTAGGAATGGCGCATCGGTTTCGATCATCAGTCGGTCCAACGGAATCTCCCTAACCAGTCCCCGCAGATTCAGTCCCCGGCGTTCGTCGCAAATCCACCCGGTGATGCCAATGTGCAGCCCCATGTGGAGGTAGGCCTCCAGTTCTTCACGCGTCCCCGTAAAACAGTGGAGCACGGCGGGAACTCTCTTTCTTCCGGCGGCGAGAATCTCACAGAAGCGTTGGCAAGCATCGCGTTCATGCAAAAAGAGCGGCTTCTGCAGTTCCTCTGCCAACGCTATTTGCGCCTCAAACCACTTCTCCTGCTGGGCACGCGGGGAGAAGTCTCGATTGAAATCCAGACCACATTCGCCGATCGCCACCACCTCCTGGTGCGCTGCGAGCCGGCGCAGCTCCGGAACGGTTGCTTCCGTGCAGTTCCGGCTGTCGTGGGGGTGAACCCCTGCGGTTGCGAACAGCCGTCCGGGATATTCGCGGGCGATTTCGATCCCTTCCTTGCTGGCTGCCACGCTCGTGCCCGTGATCACCATCTTCCGCACCCCGGCCGCAAAAGCGCGCTCAATGACTTGCCTCCGATCCGCTCGAAACGAGCGATGGGCCAAATTCACACCGATATCAACTAGGGGGTGGGGTTCGTCCATGGCTACTCACCCTGGACTACCCCTTTAGAATCACGTACTGCTCCGGTTTCCCGATCGTTCCAGCGACTGCCTTTGACAGGGCAACAACCAGGGTTCTTCGTTTTTCCTCCGGGATTACGACTGATGTCTCAAGTTTTAGGAGCGGCATAGATCGATTAGACCAAGATCCAAGGGTGTTTTCCAGAGGATGCTTTCCATTCGAATCTTTTGTTTGGTGGGAGGTTCCTTCCCACGATCAGGCCTGATATTGCTCGTCACTGACCTTTTCCATCCAATCGACTGCCTTCCCGTCGAGTTGTTCCTGAACGGCGATATGCGTCATGGCCGTGGTTGGCGCGGCACCATGCCAATGCTTCTCACCCGGTGGAATCCAGACCACATCCCCAGGCCGGATTTCTTCAACCGGTCCTCCCCAGCGCTGCGCCCGGCCGCACCCGGCCGCAACGATGAGGGTCTGACCAAGCGGATGCGTGTGCCAAGCTGTGCGGGCGCCGGGCTCGAACGTGACAGTCGCGCCGGTCACACGCGCGGGATCAACTCCCTTGAAAGGCGAATCAATTCGGACCGTGCCGGTGAACCAGTCGGCGGGGCCTTTGCCGGAGGGTTGTGAGCCGCTTCTTTTGATTTCCATATCAAACTGCTTTCTTCGATTGGACTTTGGTTTTAGTCATGGTCCTAAGGTAACCCAGCACCGAGATCTGTCGCTAGCACAACGCACCAATCGACTTGCAGAACGCGCCAATGGCCGGCCACGGCCGTCGGCTCCGGCTTGGAGTGTGTGCGCCGCGTTTTCTTGACAGGCTGTGGGCGAGCCAGAGATGCGCGAGCAACGTCGCTTCAGCCCGTCCCAACGCTGACCTGCCAAACCAGTTCGCCATCCTGCACAAAACGGATGGGCACGGGTAGAAACCTCTGAATTATCTGCGCATTCGTGGTCGTGTGGAGGGAAGGCTTGGTCGTGTGCAAGGAGCCGCCACCCGCCAGCACCATCGGTATCAGAAGTTGATCGGCCAAGTGATCATCCACAGGCACCTCCGCGGCGAGCCATACCGTCGCAGCTTCGACCGCTGCTTCAGCCACCTCCTCGGCTGGACGTCCGCGTTCGCCGAACCCAGTGAACACCCCGGTCACATTCTCCGCTTCAATCTCCAGGACCAACGCGTTACCGGGGCCTTTTGGATGTTCGACAAGTTCCACACCGCATTCCTCCGGTCGCCATTTCAGTTCATCGCGGACCACCTGGAGTTCGCGCTCGGCTACATCCGGCGAAAGCTTGGACAGCCAAACTCGTGCGCGCCGTCGGAGGATCGCTCCGCGCTCGGACAGCACAAGCCGCGACAATTGCTTCACCGGCTCGATCCGAGCATGGAACCGGCCGCCCCCAGCGGGGAAAAAGCCGGGGGTTCTTAGCTCGAGCGCAACTCCCGGCCCCATCCGCTGGATTAGAGGTGTAAAACTCCGCGCGAGGAAGTCGAAAGGGGGCGCCAGTGGGTTGTGCGTTCCGCCTTCCAAGGTCAGCGTGCTGGTGCCGGCGGCTGTCAATAAGCACGGCAGGACGGTTTGCAGAACCAAAGTGGCGCTGCCAGCGGTACCCACCGCAAACCGGTAGTTTCCCGGAGTCACTGCTGCTGGCCGAAACTCCAGCGTTTGTGAGTTCATCGCTGCTCCAACAACCTCGGCGCAGCCTACCGATTTGGCCGCCTCGACCGCCGTCAAATGCTGCCTCAACAAACCCGGTTTCTGGCGTTTGGCCCTGATTCGCTCCATCCGGAACGGCTGGCCAGTCACCAAGGACAGCGCCAAAGACGTGCGCAGGATCTGGCCGCCCCCCTCCCCTTCTGAGCCATCAATTGTGATCATTTTGTCAGTGCTCTTCCACTTCACCGCTCACGCTCGCCCTTGAAATCTAGTTCATAGGGCTGCCGTCTGCGATCACTCTGTGCCGATAAAGGACGGAGCGCTCCGTCCCTCCGTGTTGGTGGTGGTAATTGTTAGAACACCGGTGGCGCAAACGCGTGCGCCACCGGATTGATCTCTCATCGAAGGAACAGTTTCCAGTCCTCGACTTCGCTGGTGTTCCGAATGAGCGCCGAAACCGGCAACTCCTTCGGCGCACGCGGGACCGAGAGCAGTCTCAATCCAGCCTCGTGCGGCAGGCGGTTGCCCTTCTGAGAATTGACCGCCTTACTCGACCAGACGCAGTTCTCCCACGCATTCCTGCCACCGCGCGAACGAGGCACGACATGGTCAATGTTGCCTTCCTCCGGGCGCAGCACAACGCCGGTGTACTGGCAGCGGTTGCCGTCACGCTCACGGATCGTCCGGGCGCTGAGCCTCGGACGTTTCTTCGGCACTTTGGCGTAATTCAGCGCCACGATGACCGTCGGGACACGAATGGGTCCACGTACGGTCAGCACGGCGCTATCGCGTGCACGAACCGGCAGCGTGACCCACTCGTCCCAAGTCACGGGACGAATGCTCTCGCCATCGATTTCGAGCGCGGTCGCCACATTGGCTGCCATTTGGCAAAACGCATCCTGCGGCGTGCGCACGTTGATGGCCTGCCAGTTGCGGTTCAACACCAGCACGGTTGCTTTCATCAATAGGTTCATAAAGTCTTGCCATACGGCGGATGCGCTCAAGCACCGGCCCGGTCGGCGTAGAGGTGTTTGTTCTTTGTTGAAAATGATGACTGGCTGCCTCGCCCGGTTTTGCTCCGGGTCCTTCGGTTTCAGAGACCGACGCGCTCCGGAGTACACCACGAGGCAAATGGCCTGCCGGGGCATACCCGGCATGTGACGGTTCGTCGCTCGGGAAGGTGCTGCCCCTCCGATTTCTGGTTGTAGGCCAGATGTGATCCTGTTTCACCACCGAGCGGAAATCAGCTTGCCAAGCCGTAGCCTTAGCGAAGGCTGGCTGCCGGGGATGGACTCGCACCACCACGCTCGCCTTCAAAGGGCGATGTCCTACTCTTAGACGACCCGGCAAGAAATGGCCTGTCAAGCCGTAGCCTGACAGGGGATGAAGCCCGCCTAAGCACTTCGTGCTCTGGCGCGGCAGCCTTCGCCCTTTGCCGCGCGCCGGGCGGAGGCTGGTGGAGCCGGAGGTAGTCGCAACCTCACCAAGCCGGATTAAAAGTCCGGTGCCGGTCTGCTGTGGCTTCAGCTCCATAAAATTGGTGGGCATGGAGGGACTTGCACCCCCAAGGCTGCCAGATTCTGAATCTGGACCCTCTGCTGTTCGGGTCGAACCACATGCCCAATTGGAAATGGTGCTCCCGGCAGGAATCTCACCTGCAACCTGGCGGTTCGAAGCCGCTCGCTCTGATAGTTTGAGCTACGGGAGCATCGCGAACAAAACCACCTCGGCGGCCATCGGATCGCGGAGGGATTGCCTGACAACAGCCCAATCGCTTCAGCGTTGCGTACTTGGATTTAGCGTCGCACCAGTTCCGAAGGGACGGCTGAATGCGTTAATTGTTCGAGGCTAAGCCCGCTTCTCTCGCGCTATGCGACAGATTCCGCCGATTGTGTTCCGGGTGTTCTCAGGATACCGTCTCAAGATTCTGTCCAGTCGGCGCTGGCTTAAGACAGCGAGATTCCGGAAGGTAACCAGGGATTGCGGATCGATTCCGTGACGAAGATTCAGCCACACAAAATCACACAGTGCCTGTTCCGGCGACGCGAGGACCGCGTTGCCAGGCTTGGCGTAAACCGCGGCCGGCACGCGGATGAACCTCAATTTGCCTGCAGGGGTCACGCGATCGGTCTTTCGGTTGTGGCGACGATCCGAAAAGCAGGTGACCTCGGTAGGCACCTGAGTGACCAAATGGTGACGAAACAGCGCGTAAAAACCTGTGATATAAGCCCCTGGATCGACTTCCGGCAAAATATGTTCTGGAGCCACTCCCTGGACCGGACCATACCGCCCATGCGCGTATCGAGTGATGAGACCTCGCCGTGCCAAACGACCAAGTTCGGTGTTGAGCCCGTGCAGAGTAGTCTGTGCAGCGTTAGCGAGTTCGGCTACCGAGAAAACGATCTTCCCGTGCAAGGCCCGCTGCTCCGCAAAAAAATGGTGCCATTCCAGGGTCTTCATGGGCGCCAGACACGCACTAGCACGCTCAGAACCGAATCGAGAACCGTTCTCCCACCTCCTCCGAGATTCATCTGTTGTGCTACGGTTGTCTCCATCTGTTCGTCGATGACCTTCTGTATCGCAGCCGCATGATAGTCCCGGTTTTCCTGCAGGTCTTTGAGCCGCCGAGCAACCGTTTCCGGGCGCAACTGCAACCTTGCCACCTTCTCTGTTACCCGGATGGGTGAATCCGTCCGCAGCTTGTCCGCATAAAGAAACACATCGACCAAATCGCGGTGCTGGAGAAAGCGCTGATTCAGGACCGCGAGAATCTTGCTCTCGATTAGATCAGTATCTGAGGGTGTCGCGTGCACGGTCCCCTCGGCAGTTCTGATGGTTGGTGGATCAAAGCAAACGATCCGCGTAAGCTCCAACGGGATTTCAACCTGGGCATCCTTCTTCCAAAAACGAAGGTCGATAAACGCTGCATTGGGAGAATCGGCGTCAGGTCCAATGCGGGCGGACGCCGAACCTTGGTAGCCATGTGCACGACCGACCTGGCCCAGAATAACCCGTCGGCAGAGACTCAACAGCTCACGCTGTTTGGAGTCCAGATCTCCGGCCCAATGATAATCGATGTCCACTGAGAAGCGCTGGCTGCCGTCGAGCAATCGATACCGGAATCCTCCGATCAAAAGGAGATTCACGCCGGCGGGGCTCCTAGCGATCGAGTTGGCGACCACACGTTGCAACCGGTCTGCTTCTTGGAGCTCGGGCTCCACGAGGACAACGAACGGGAAACCATGAGCCATTTACAACATAAATGTTGTATATTGTGATCTTAAAGAGCGGGCGGAGATTATCATCTCCGCCCGCCTTGTTTTCCACCTCTTAGGCGTCCTTGAACCATCCGATCCTTACGATCGAACGAAGTCTGCGATGACTGCCGACACCGAGGTGTCGAAGCCCACCACATCCAGCATGCCGCGATCACTTGGATCGGCCAGAGTGAAGCCGTTGGAGGTCATGCCCACAACGACTGCCTTGGCGTCGCCAACGAACTCATCCCGATACTGCCGGAGAGCCTGAGCCGGGTGGATGCTGCCCGCCCAGGTTTCGCTGTCGGTGTAGGTCACAAAGGCCGAGACCCGAAGCTTATTGCGACGAGCCCAGACCATTGGCAGCGAGCAGTCCGTTCCACCCATGGGGATGGCACGAACCCTCTCAATCACCGAGTCCAGGCGCATCCGCGGCGAGATTGCGGCGCGGGTAATACCCGACTCGCCACCACCCCACCGGCCACCGTGACCGTTTGCCGCCGAGCTGAAGGCGATGATCTCGCAGTCCGGCTCAGTTGCCGCAGTGACCAGCGCCATAGCCGCGCTTGCCTCACGTGCCGAGAGGCACGAACCGGCGATCATCGAGCTGTCCATCGAACCGCTCACGTCCAGCGCCAGGAGCACCGGCTTGCCGCACGGTTCGACGTTCTGGAAGGTGGCGTAGAACGCCACATCCAGGGCATCAACAATCCTTGCCACCGGCTGCCAGGTCAGACTGCCCTTCTCACCGCGGCCCTGTGCATACACCTTTTGGGCAATTAACACCGCCAGCGGGTGGATGCGAGCGCGCTTGAGCAGGGCTGGGTCACCGAGCTTGCGGATGACGAGGCCGGCGGCATCGCTGAACGGCTTCACCAAGCCGATTGCGGTCATCTTGCCGAGATTGCGCACCAGGGCGGTGATCGGCATGCGCTCCAGCAGGGCACCCCAAACCGTGACCTCGTTGAGCCACTGGGTCGGGATTGCCTCGCGCGGCAGGTCGAACTCATCGATCAAACCAACGATCTCGGCCTTGCTCGAAGCCTTCTTGGCTTTCTCGAAGGCTTCAACGATTTGCGGCAGCTTATCCGCCGCGGCATAGGTTGCCACACGGTCCTCGCCGTTGACCTGGCGCTTAACCGTGCGCTCGCCCAGACCTTCGGTCCCGGACAGGACCCAGCGGAAGATGGCTTCGTGCCCAGCGGAAGGTGCCTTCGGGTGAGCCAGGCGGAGCAGGTCAGAGTGAGTCCAGGGTTGGGTGGAGCACCCGACGCGTCGGGACTGGTACTTCACGACCTGGTAAGCCAGCTTGTCGGTTTCCTGGCCCACGTACCAACGGCCGACCGCATTGCGGAGGCCACGGCCCCAGCCGCGCAGAGCGTTTACATACTCGGCGAACTGGAACAGGTGGGTTCCGATTCGGCAGACCTTGGCCAGGTTCTGGAAGGCCAGAGCCTTGGCCTTCTGGTCGCCGTGAGCAGCAACCAGTGCCAGCGCAAAAACGGCCGGGTCGTTCTTCGGCGCACGCCCGGTGTCGCTGATTTCGACGATGCGTTTTACGGCGCGAACACCGTCAGTCTTGATGCAACCGACGATCGCGTCGTGGTTCTCCTTCACCAGGTCACGCTCGCCGATGTAGTAAGTGCCACCTTCGGCGCCGAGGATCAGGAACCGGTCAAACCGGGTCCAGTCGTCCACCTGCCACGAGTAACCCCCGCCCGAGTTGGCGACTTGCGTCGAACCCGGAATCGGCTGCGACTGCGGCGTGGCACGTCGGTTGAAAAACTTTGCGTAGTTGAGAGCCATGATGCCCCCCTTTCCTGTTGCGAGTTGGTGGTTGAGTGAATCAGTGGGTGCCAACTCATTCATTCACTGATTCGTTGATTCGCTGAATACTCAGAACTGCGGACAAGTTGGTGAACGTGGGGTTTGGCCCTTAACAGAGGTAACCCATGTCCTTCGGCCCGCAGATATCGAAAGGTGCCTACTCGCGGAAAAAAGTGATTCCGCCTTGCGCCGTCGTAGCGCCCGGAACGTAGACAGCACTTCTTAAAAGCTGCGTCCTGAACCGCATGGGCAGAGGTCGTTCCGACCGAGCTTCTCCTGAAGCTCCTTATTCCCATGAACGATTTGCACCCCGCGCTTCACGCGGGTCTCGGACGGGAAACCTTTGCGCCGTTTGCTTGTGAATTCAAAATTCAAGTCGTGCTGATCATGCGGGTTGTGTGCCATACGATCTCCTGGTTGAGGTTGCGGTTGGGGAATCACGGCCACTGGCGTGATGGAAAACAAATGGGCAAGGGACGTCTTGGGATTGCTCCTTGCGGAGGCTGCTCTTTCCACTGAGCTACTGCCCCATTTGGTGGAGCAGATTGGAGTCGAACCAATGACCGGCGATAACCCATGACTTCGGCCCATCTGAAAAACCAGCGGGCAAGGAGGCGATTTGGGTAGCACTGTCGCTCTACCGGATTGAGCTATTCGCGCAGAAACGCGAAGGCGGATTTGAACCGCCAACCTCCAGTTTCCGATAACCCATGATCTACGGCCCGCTGAAAGTACCGACGGATAAGAAACGAACTGGGAATTAACGTGCTCTACCACTGAGCTACTTCGGCACGTAGAGCCGAAGGCCGGACTCGAACCGGCGACCACGCGCGTTTGGAGCGATAACCCAATCCTGCGACCCGTCGGAAAGATCAGATGGGCAAGTGGCATGATCGAACGGAGGCACTCCATGCCGGGAATCGAACCCGGACCGCCAAGGCTTTCGCCACCGACGGTGCGCCCTCCTTATGGTGGATAACCGATCATCTTCGGCCCATCGAAAATGGTCAGGGCGACGGGATTCGCACCCGTACAGTCCGCGTCACAGGCGGAGATGCTAGCTGTTACATCACGACCCTGAAATGGAGCCTCCGGTCGGACTCGCACCGACGAATACGAGTTTACGAAACTCGACCTGTGGCTACTGAGGCACAGAGGCTCGTCTGAAATTGGCGCTGCCGGCAGGATTCCCACCTGCATCGTTCCGCTTAGAAGGCGGATGCCTGTTGTGTTCGACCACGGCAGCAATTTGGGATGGCTCACCGGCAGCCGGATCACCTCCCGGAATTGGCAGCGGGCGTGGGAGTCGCGCCCACAGAGGCTGGGCTTATGATTTGAAAAAGTGGTGCGGTCGCCGGGAATCGCACCCGGACATGCTCCCTGGCGAGGAGCCATTCTGCTCTTGAATCACAACCGCGAAAATTGAAGGGCCGGGAGCGTTCAGGCTCCCGGCCCATGTCATTTCAACAAAGAACAAACACCTCTTGATATCTTGCGATACCAACCCACGGTTTCACGGTGGTTGTTTCGGTGTTTAGGGGCACACCTCCTGCGAAGCCCTTAGATTGTAAAATCCGGCCTAATTCATCCGGCGCACTTAGTGGTGACCGGCGGACAGATTCCACCGGCGGAGAACCTCGGCTCTCCCGCCGATCCTCCGTAGGTTCCCTAGGGAGGATCTTAGCGTCTTGTTCCGCGCCACTGCCGGGTCTTAGTTCCCGGTCTGCGTGGCTACCGCGGACGGCAGACGCCATTCTACGTTTTCTGCCAGTTGACATCTTTTAGATGCCGTCTTCGTTTCGTCTCATAGTGCTTTGCCTTTCGTTACTAAGTTCTGGTTCTTCTCAGTGGTTTGAGGGCAATAAAAAACCCTGCTTCCATTTCGGTAAGCAGGGTGTAGAAATCCGTTGTCTGATCCGTTTACCTGCTTACCTCCATTCTATCCAAACCTGGTTGGGGCTCCTGCCCGCAATACGACGTGGATAGGCCGAGGTCAAACATACTACCCCGGCTGGTCCGACTATGACGTGTCGCTTCCGCGACCGACGCCGTCGGCCAAATCGAGACTAATATGTTGATGCAAGTTTTCATCGAACGTGTGCGGATCCTACACTAAGTCGTTTATCTTGTCCAATTATATTTTAAGATATTTGGCAGGCTCACATGGGCGTGGGCCGGAGCCACCCCCCCGGAAATGGAGATCAACACTCTCTGCTATGATGTTCTGAAAACTATGGAGCTGATGCCTTCAGGAATGTTCCCTCCCCCAGTTCTTCAAACGCTTGCTGAAGCTGCGCCTGCGTATTCATAACGATCGGGCCGTACCAGGCTACAGGTTCTTGAAGCGGTTTGCCCGAGACGAGTAAAAACCGGATCCCCTCCTCACCCGCCTGCACGGCCACGTTCTCGCCCGAATCAAACAGGACCAGGGAACGGTTCCCTACCTCGGCAGGTGGCAGAGTCTCCAGCCATTTCACGCCTTCCGTCGGGACCGCAAGGGGGCTGGACGCATTGCAGAATTTTCCGCTGCCGGCGAACACATAGGCGAACGCGTGCCTCGTGGTCTCAACCGGCAGGATCTTACGCTTACCCGGGGGCACGCTCACATCCGCATAGACCGGGTCGGCGGCAATTCCTTCGACCGGCCCCCGCTTGCCCCAAAAGCTCCCGCACACCAGGCGCGCCCTGGTGCCGTCGTCATCGGTGAGTTCCGGGATTTCCGGAGCCTTGATTTCCTGGTACCGAGGAGCGGTCATCTTGAGCGAGGCCGGCAGGTTTGCCCACAACTGGAACCCATGCATTTGGCCGATTTGGTCGCCCTTCGGCATCTCCTGATGGATGATGCCTCGGCCGGCCGTCATCCACTGAATATCGCCCGCGCCAATAGTGCCGTGGTTTCCGAGACTATCCGCATGCTCAACGGTCCCGGCCAGGACGTACGTGATGGTCTCGATGCCGCGATGCGGGTGCCAAGGAAAGCCGGCGAGATAGTCGTCCGGGACATCGTTCCGGAAATCATCGAGCAGCAAGAACGGATCGAACTCAGAAGTATTGCCGAAGCCGAACGCACGGCGCAGACGCACTCCAGCGCCTTCCAAGGTCGGCTTGGCTTGGATCAATCGTTTGATAGGCCTGAGTGACATGTAATTGTCCGGTTAACCTGGGATATCGGCTTCGACCAGTTTCGCCAGCAGCGTGAGCGATTCCTGCCAGCCAAGATAGCAGGCCTCGGGCGGGATGACATCCGGCACTCCTTCTTGCACGATATTCAGCTCCGTTCCGACCAATACCTTCTTCAGAGTGATCGTGACATGGAGTTCTCCCGGCAGATTCGGGTCGTCAAATTTGTCCGTGTAGCGAATGCGTTCGTGAGGCACCAGTTCGAGATACGTTCCGCCGAAGGAATGGCCATGTCCGGTGGTGAAATTGGTGAACGACATCCTGTGGGCGCCGCCGACCTTGGGGTCCAAGTGATGAACCTTCGCGGTGTACCCGTTCGGCGGAAGCCATTTGACCAGCGCATCAGCATCCAGGAATGCTTTGTAGATCTTGTCAGGGGTCGCTCGGAGCACTCGATGAAGCCGGATGGTGTTCGTTGGCATAACGTTGTTTCTTTCTGCGGTGTCTGTGGCTCTACAGGCTTGTCCGGGCTAAAGCCGGTCTTTTCATCTTTCCTTCCCTACCGGTCTTGTTTCACAGCAACTAGATCTCCAAACTCCGAAGATCCAAGTTTAGGTCAGGCGGATTCACGACAGCACCTTGGTCACGACCTCGCCGGCCACATCGGTCAGCCGGAAATCCCGGCCCTGAAAGCGGAAGGTCAGCTTCTCATGATCAACGCCCAGGCAGCGAAGGATCGTCGCCTGGAAGTCGTTCGGTCCTACGGGATCTTCAATCACATTGTAACCGAGTTCGTCGGTCGAACCGATGGTGATCCCGGGCTTGATGCCGCCGCCGGCCATCCAAACAGTGAAGGCCTTCATATGATGGTCCCGGCCGTAATTCCCGTTGGCCATGTCGCCCTGGTTCATCGGGGTGCGTCCAAACTCTCCCCCCCAAATCACCAGTGTGTCCTCCAGCAGTCCTCGTTGCTTGAGGTCGAGCACCAACGCGGCCGAGGCGCGATCGACATCTTTACAGGTCTTTGCGATTTCCGAAGGCAGGTTGTTATGGTGGTCCCACCCTCGATGATAGAGCTGCACAAAACGGACACCGCGCTCGACCAGGCGGCGCGCCAGCAGGCAATTGTTCGCAAAGGAGGCCTTGCCCGCCTCGGCGCCGTACGACTCGAGCACGGCTTGCGGCTCCTTCTTCAGATCCATCAGCTCCGGAACGCTAGTCTGCATCCGGTAAGCCATCTCGTAGGCCTGAATCCGAGTATTGATCTCTGGGTCGCCGACCTGGGCCAGCCGGACCTGGTTTAAGTCACGAATACCATCGAGCAGTCGGCGGCGCGCATGTTCGTCAATGCCCTTGGGATTCGAAACGAAGAGGATCGGCTCGCCCTGTGATCGGAACTCCACGCCTTGGTGGTTACTGGGCAGAAATCCGCTGCCCCAGTAACGCGAGAGCAACGGCTGATCCTGGCCGTAACCGGAGGTGAGCACCACAAAAGCAGGAAGCTGTTCGTTCTCGCTCCCCAGTCCGTAAGAAACCCAGGACCCGATCGACGGCCGCCCGGCCTGGGAACTGCCGGTCTGCATCAGGGTCACTCCAGGATCATGATTGATCGCCTCGGTGTGCATCGAACGAATGATCGCAATCTCGTCCACGATCTTCGCGGTCTCCGGCAGCAGTTCGGAAATCTCCGCTCCTGACTTCCCATACTTCTGAAATTTGAAGCGCGTCCCGACGCAGGTTAGCTTCTGCCCGGCAAGTTGGGCGATGCGCTGGCCTTTAGTGTAGCTCTCCGGCATCGCATTCCCATTCAGTTCAACCAGCTTCGGCTTGGGGTCGAACAGATCCAGTTGCGAGGGGGCGCCGGACTGGAACAGGTAAATAATCCGTTTGGCGCGCGGGGCGAAATCAAGCGGATGAATGCCGCCATGGAGAGCAGGTCCTGGTTTCGCCGCATTCCGTTCCGTGACGCCCGCGGCAAAAAGCCCCGGGTCAAGCAACGAGGCCAGTGCCAGGGTCCCGAGCCCTCGAGCCGAGCGCCCAAAGAAGTGGCGGCGCGTCATGTCCCTCAAAATCTCCGCGCGTAGATTCATGGTCTCAATCTTTCGTGATGGTCTCGTCCAAGTTGAGGAGCACGTTCGCCACCCCCGTCCAGGCGGCCAGCTCCAATTCGTTTACGTTCTCTGCCCGCTTGTATTCCCCGGTGGTAATCAGCTCCACGGCAGCCTTGAGGTCGTTCTGTTGGCTGGCGCGCATGTCGTCGTAGACGCCTCGAAGGATCTTGCGTTCGCGGGCCGAGGGCGGGCGAGCCAGCACTGTCTTACAGGCATAGGTCAAACGCTGATCCAGATCCGGTCCGCCTCGCCTCAGGATGCGTTCGGCGAAGACCCGGGCGGCTTCAACGAACCCTTTCTCATTCATGGTCAGAAACGCTTGCAGAGGCGTGCAAGTAATGCTCCGTTGCTCGGTGCACAAGGCCCGATCCGGAGCATCGAAGGTCATCATAGAGGGGTTCAAGACGGTTCGTTTCCAGAGCGTGTAGAGGCTGCGGCGATACAGATCCTCCCCTTTGCTTTCCTCGTATTTGTTGCCTCCGAACATCTTCTCTTCCCAGAGGCCTGCCGGTTGGTACGGTTTCACACTGGGCCCCCCCGGTGGGCGATGGCGATCCAGAAGCCCGGCGTAATCCAGCGCGCAGTCCCGAATCATCTCGGCGGCCATTCGGAAGCGAGGCCCACGCGCAAGCAGGCGGTTGGCAGGGTCCCGCTCTAGCAACTCCGGGGACAGTTTCGAGGACTGCCGGTAGGTGGCGGACATGACGATCTTCTTCTGCATGGCTTTGAGATCCCAGCCGCTGTCAATGAAATCGCGCGCCAGCCAATCGAGCAGATCCGGGTGCGAAGGCAATTCGCCTTGCGTCCCGAATTCATTGCCGGTCTTCACAAAGCCGGTTCCGAAATACAAGGCCCAGAAACGATTTACGGTCACCCTCGCCAGGAGGGGATGATTCGGGTCAAGCAGCCACTTGGCCAGTGCGAGGCGGTTGGTGCTCTGACCGGGTGGCAAGGGGGGAAGCATGTGCGGCACGCCAGCCACAACTTGCTCGCCCAGGTTGCGGTAGTCGCCCCGGACTCGAATGTGCGTCTTGCGCGGCTCCGCCATCTCCTCCATCACCCGGATCGTAGCGACCCCGTCGTCCAGCTCCTTGTGCGCCTTTTGCGCGGTGGCCAGCTTTTCGTTAACGCCTTTCAACTCCGGGCCAAAATGGTCGCGATAGTACTCCTTTAGCTCGGCGGTTTGTTTAGCCAACATCCGTTCCTGGGCGCCGAAGACAGCGGTCTGCACGCTTTGAGGCAAGGCGTCCAATTCCTCCCATCCGCGGGCGTCGGTGACGGCGAGCCGGAAGCGGCCCAAGTTCTGTTGCGTCACCGCGCCTTCGAACTTCAGCCGCACTGTTAAGACCGCGCCTCCCTGAAACAGGACCGGAGTTTTAGCCACGAACAAGGCCTGCCGATTTCCCCGTAACTTCTCATCCTGGCCATCCACGGCCCAGCCCGACTCGGCCTTGTCGTCGATCGCGGCCTTCACCGGATAGTCCTTCTGTTGGTAATCTGCGATCGCGGTCGAGAATGCGACCGGATAGCTGGTCACCGGCTCTTGAACTGGCCCAAAGAAAAATCCGCGCGTTCCGTCACCATGGTGCACCTTCAATAGGAGCCGATTTGCGCCCGAATTCAGAGCCACGACCACCGGTTCCGGCTCGGAAGCGGTCGCACGAAAGACCTTCCCATCCGAGACCTTGTTGCCGTTCAGCCAGACCTGCATGCCGCCGTCACTGCCCACCTTGAACGAGGCATAGCGGGCGCTCGCGACCGTGATCGTCCGATGAAAATAGGTAACGGAACCTTCGCCCCATAACGGCTGCGCGACGCCGTCCTTCAAGGAGCCGGACTCGACCCACTTCAATTTGCCTTCCTCATAGGTCTTGGCCAGGTCCGGGCCATTCTCATCGATGAAGGCCTTCTCCAGCGCCTCCTTTCCTGACCCTGCCTTGAAAGCGCCCAAGAACGACCACTTCCCCCACTGCACTTCCGCGCCGGACGGCTCTTTGGCGGGATCGGCACTGTCGGCTTGGGCCTCAAATCCGGTCAAAATGAAATTGGCGTTGGTGGCGCGGCCAGCGCCTTGAAGCGGCAGGCTCTCGTGCGTCAGGGCCTCCAGGCGGATGGCCGTGACCTCAGGGTGAGATGTTCTCAGAGTCAGCTCGTAGGTTTCCTTGTCCGCGTTGGTTCCGGTTGCCAGAACTGACTGATCATCCAAGGTGGTGAGTGTCGCGCCCGCGGCGGCTGTGAGCTTTTCGGGGCGCAGAGGCTGCCACCCATCGTGAATGAGTTTACGGTGTTTTTGCTCCCATTTCGCCTGTTCCTGGTCGAGCGCCTCGTTGTTCTCGGCCAGCAGCTCCTTCCGCCGCGCCTCTAGGGCGGAGATCTCGTTGGTCATCTTGGTGAGCGATGCCGTTTGCTCTGGGGTCGGAACCTTCACAAACGGCGGCGCGGGGTCGCTATCCAGTCCCTTTTCAGGGATGCGATTGAAGAAATCGTAGAGCTGGTAGTACTCCTTCTGGGTAAACTGGTCGTACTTGTGGTCGTGGCACTCGGTGCAGGCAATCGAGGACCCTAGGAAAACGGTGCCGAACGTGTTTACCCGGTCGGTCACGTACTTGTTCATGTACTCGTCGGGATCCGCGCCACCCTCGGTGCTGCTCATGCCGTTGCGATTGAACGCGGTGGCGATGCGCTGCTCGAGTGTGGGGTTTGGGAGCAGGTCCCCCGCCAGTTGCTCGAGCGTGAACTGATCGAATCGGAGGTTGGAATTGAAGGAACGGATGACGTAATCCCGGTACTGCCACATCGAACGCGGCGCGTCCGCGTGGTAGCCATCGGAGTCGGCGTACCGGGCGAGATCAAGCCACCACTGGGCGAAGCGTTCCCCAAACGCCGTGGAACTTAGCAGCCGATCCACGACCTTCTCATAGGCTTCATGGCTCTTGTCCTGGAGAAACGCGTCGACTTCTTCCACGCTCGGGGGGAGTCCGGTTAGATCGAGTGTCACGCGGCGCACCAGCGTGCTTTTGTCCGCTTCCGGCGAAGGTTTCAGCCCCTCTTTCTCCAGGCGCTGCAGAATGAATGAATCGATCTCGTTCCGCGACCAGCCCTGGTTTTTGGTCGCCGGCACCGGCGCCTTTTTGGGTGGGACGTAAGACCAATGCTCCTGCCACTTGGCGCCCTGGGCGATCCATTCGCGGAGCAGGGCGATCTGTTCTTTAGTGAGGTGTTTGCCGGTCTTCTTGGGCGGCATCCGGTCGTCGTCATCGGTGCTGACGACCAATTTGAGCAATTTGCTGTTCTCCAGGTCCCCAGGGACCACCGCCCGCGCGCCTGACTTGAGCGTGCTGGTCGCTTCCTCGGCGCGATCCAGCCGCAGCCCGGCCTTACGCTTGTTCTTATCGGGCCCGTGGCACGAAAAACAGTTTTCCGACAGGATCGGCCGAATCTCGTGGTTAAACTCGATGGCAGGCGCCGGCGCGCGCCCGCCCGCGCTGACCTGCATCAAGGAGACTACCCACGCTGAGGCGAGAAGGATGCCGCCAAGGCGTGAGACTCGTGGAGATTTGGCATTACCAGCACTGCTCATTGACATTAAATGGACATGGCCCTGCATCGTCCCAGACACGAGGAAAAAGTCGAGGAAGTAAATGCTCCAGGCTGGCCAAATCGGCGTCGCCACGCTCCTGCAGCGCCTGGTTTGCACCCGGAGATCTGCATCCCGCGCGCCAGGAGTCTGCCCCAAGCCCCTGGAAGGAGATCGTTCTTAGGTGGAGGGAATTGCGCATGGCGATTGGCGGGGGAGGCAGGGCTGGAATGGGTGCGAATCGTGCAGACGTTGGAGAGGATAATTCAGGATTTGGAGAAGCTAATTCAGGTTTTGGAGAGGATAATTCAACTTTTGGAGAGGATAATTCAACTTTTGGAGAGGATAATTCAACTTTTGGAGAGGATAATTCAACTTTTGGAGAGGATAATTCAACTTTTGGAGAGGATAATTCAACTTTTGGAGAGGGTAATTCAGGTTTTGGGAGGGCTCGAAGGAAAGGCCGGAGTATAAAGGGAAAAGGCTGAAGGGGGTGCGTGGCGAGTGAGGATATCCGATAACACCGCGCGCAAGATCCGATATTCGAGGGGGTTACAGCAGAATTGCCAAACGCTGAAGGCAAAAGGCTAACGCAAGAGAGCCCTTCAGATTTGATAAATAAGAGCAGCCGGGAGCGGAACTCGCGAATGAGGGACGCGAGCGGGGCGGGGCGCCGTCGCGGGCGGCGGCCATAAGAGGACTGCGCGGGTTTTGGGGCGCGTCGAATCAGATGGATGCGACGCGTTGGTTGAGCTTGGCCGCTCTTCATAGTCCACAAGATAGCGCGGCATTGGCAATTGTCAATTGTTTATGTAATTTAGTTATTCACGCGCGTCGGATTGGGAGCCACGGTGCCGCAAGCAAGAGACTTCCACAGAAGGCAACGAAGAGAACGAAGGCTTGACCACGGATTGCAGGATTACGCGGATAGAGCGAGGGGAAGCGGGAAGGGGGCGGCTGATTGCTTGGGTCACCCGCGTTTAGTAGCCCATTGCTGATCGTTCGCTGAATCAACTCAAGGTGACCACGGTGTTCTGCCGTAAAGGTCCCAACCCCTCGCGCACGTCATTTCCCCCACCGGGGTTGTGCATAGCGGGGGTATTTCCCGGCCGCCGTGCGCTGGAATAGGCGCGCGGGGCATTGCGCCTATCGTCGAGGCAACGTAAGCTCGTTTGCATGAAGCTGGCGGAAGTCGAACAAGAGGCTCTCGGTCTGAGTGAGGCGGATCGTGCGGCGGTGGTCCTTGCAATCATGGCCAGCTTGAAAGCACCCGGGTCTGAAATCAGCGATCTAGAGGTTTCAGAGCGGGAGCAAGAGTTAGAGAGTGGAGAAGTGGCTCCGATGCTTCATGAGGAGTTCGTGAAACGGGTGCGCGAAGACCGAGGAAGATGAACGTGGCGTATCATCCTGCCGTCCGCCAAGACGTCAGGAATATCCTGCGCCATTACGACGAGGTCTAGATTGAAAGAGCCTATCTCGGCCCCATAAGACCAGGATCATCCTTGAATTCTGATGCTTATCGGCAGACCGTTAGCGGCAGGCGACTCTTCACTGAAAAGGACGACGATAGCCTTCGTCTGTGGAACCGGGATAACCTGCCGCACAGAGAGCGGATTCGATAAGATAAGACCTGTGTTTATGTATTAGATTAGGCCTGTTGCGTCCACACCAAGAACGTCTTCGCTGAGAGTCAAGGTAGCGGCCAAAACCAACAAGCCAGATCCTCGCCGTCCGATGCCGAGCTAAGCGCGCCGCCGTCGCCAGGTCGTGGATAGCGGCACCGGCCCCGGCGCAGACCCGCTGGCGCGCCATTGATCCGATAGGTGTGGCAGGGATGGTGATCCAGGCTCAAGACCTCCTTGGCTATACTTTGAGGGTTCAAATCTTCTTCCAGAGACGGCGAGCGAGATGACCAACAAGCAATCCAGAGGGGAAAGAAAGTGCGATTCCAAGGTTCGGCATTCTTCCATGCGGCCCGCCTGCGATGACCATGTACGCCGCAAAGCCACCAATTGCGAGCAGGCAATAGAGGAAGACGGTTTGGAATCTGGTTGAACACATCCGAACACATTGCTCGCAACTATTTTGAGGCTCCAGCCGCGAGTTGAACGGTCCCCGACAGCTCCCGTGGCGACCCGAAAAGCAGGTGTGGCACTTTGAGCGGGGTTGACATGAGCGTCGCGGGAGGCGTAGTGTCCTAATAGGAAAGACCTTCAAGATGAAATCCATCTTCTCAGATCAACGGACCATGGATCTGTTATCGTCCGTATAATCAACGTTGGGCCGCGTTGCCGTAGCCGTATGCGCAGATTCGCAATGTTGTCGCTTGTTGCCCTCTGCGGGGTTGTCCTTGCTGGCTGCGCGGGGTCGTCCGAGCCGACAAGCCGCAAGAAACTGGAGCGTGAGTTTCAGGCTGAGTTTGGTTTCCCGCCCTCCAACCAGATCACGGAACTCCGGTGCAAGATTGTCTGGGTTGGCGACACTTGGAGTAAGTGGATGCTCTTCACACTCGATGAGGCCACGGTGCAGGGCATAGTCGGGGCTGGGTTCGTCCTGGCCGATTCGGCATCGCTCGTACGCCCCCGGGAGAAATTATGGACTCTGGATCTGACTGATAAGAGGCCGAATCCAAACGCCCCCAAATGGTGGCAACTACCAGGCATCAAGAAGGTGCGGGTGTACTACAAGGAGGGACACCCGAAGGATTTCGAAGGCTATAGATATCTATGGATCGATGGTGATACGAAGACAGTATATGCAAAGAGTTCCGCATGGCACTGAGACCGGTTGGCCCAACAAGCGCACTTCAGGCAACGGCGCGGTCGCTCCCTTGTTTTATGCGGAGCGTCTCAGGCGCGCCGTGCCTGATTACGAGCGTTGGGCGAGGTAGCATGCGCTCCCGCATTTTTCTCCTGCTCTTCGCGCTAATCGCCGCTCAGGATTGCCGCGCAGAAGGGACCAACTCGCTCGCATCACTCGAAGTCCGGTTGCTGGGGACATGGCAATGGTGCCCGCAAAAAGAGGATACGAACGTCTTCGTGAAGGTCCACCTATCGGGCGATCGGTCGTGGTCATGGTTGGTCGAGCATAATAACCCCATCACGCGTCCAGACAACCAATCAGGAACTTGGTTTGTCCACAACCGAGTCTTGGTTCTACGTGTGCAGAAGACCGGCCTACGATTAATGGAGAAAATGGCCTACACGTTCGATATCGAGAGCGTCACAGCGCAGCGTCTAATTCTGACAAACTCTCCGCTTGGGGATGTAACTTGGACGCGCATCGCCCAACAAGTCGAGGCACCGAATGGGCGGCAATAACATCAATCTGAAGTCCGGGAGCGCGAGCCTGCCGCTCATCGGTGCTCTTGGTCGTTAGACGGCACCGAGCGCATCGTGCAGCAACCACCCAGAATCACTCTCCTCCTCCTCGGAGTCGCGATCGCGGCCTCGGGGCTTTGGTTCTACTTGTCCCACTTCTACTACGACCCAGGTCCATACAGCATCGGAGTTCGCAACAGCACCGTTGACACAACCCTGCGCGACGTCACACTACGACTGGAGCCGCGCGGTCAGGATAATGTAGGCATCGAAGTTCCAGGACAGACCAAATGGGATATGGATCCACACTGGCCTGTGCCCACGAGGGTCTTCGTATTCTTCAGCGATCCTACGGGGGAGGTTCACTCTTTTTCTGCGACCGGGGCACCGCCAAAGTTCCGTGGGAGTATCTGCATTGTGATTACGAAGGCGAATGATTACGCTATGCATCTTGAGTTGGAGAGACGCAAATGAGGCCGTCTAACAAATTTCTCCAAGCAGCGCGGGATGGCCGTTTTAGTTCCGCTTCGCGGTTCACGCTGGTTGGTCCCGCGTGCCTGAGCTCTGGACGTTAGGTGGGCAGAGCGCTATGCACGAGTTGCCTTTCGGAGCCCAGATGACCGACACCCTCTTCAGACTTGTGGAGCAGGCGGATAAAGAAGACAGCTTTCACGCCAGAGGTTACGTTCGATCGTTTTCAGAATTCGGAACCATGGGATGGGTGCTTTGGATGGAGAAAGCGGGCACAGGTCCAGCCTGGGAGAATGTTTCCTGTCGATGGCGTGGACTTTTGGGTTTCCCAAGACGAAGAGGCGCAGTTCCGTGGCCGAGTTCTCGATTGGGTCGAGGGGACTGGGGTTGTGTTACGCGATCCCAGGAACACCTAACCTCGGCCTGCACTGGACGCTGCGATGAACACGGGTCCACGTTCTCCAAGCCACTGGCCCAGCACCAGTGAGGCCCAACGTTAGCGCGCAGTCGCACCCGAGGCGATCATCGGCTGGTCTACCAGTATGTGCGCGGTTCCCGCTTCACAGTGGCAGTCTGCCATGACCACTATCCTCTCCTGATATCCTGGATGGCGTAGCAGGTCGGCACCGGCGCTGCGGCTGGTTCCTTGATCTCAGGCGCGCCCGTGAAGTGCCTGGAGGCCATCCTGGCGCACGTGCTGGCCCGCCATGGTGGAATCCACCTAGGCGACCTCGCTGAGCAACCTCATGACCAGGGAATCCGGCATCTGCCGCGCCGCGCTCGATGCACGAGATGGCCAACCGCAAAAACCGCAGCTGCTGACCCTCTCCGAGATTACCTGCACCTGGTGGCCGGTAGACAGCCAGCGAAACGGAGCTGCAATGCCGAGCTTGGCACGCCGTTCATCGGCCAAGTGCGCCATCGAAGGCATCCCGGTCTCTCGCGGCCTCTCCCCAGGCCGGTTAGCAGCGCGGCGCTGGGCCTCCTGGTCGCTCTGACCGCCAGCCGGTGGTGATCTACCTGGCCACGCGACTACCGATCCGCTCGCTCTGGCCTCCAGGGGTAGCCACAGGATGATCGTGGGCTTAGACGCCGTCGTGGCTTTGTCTGCAATTGCAGACATCGTTCGAAGTCCATCCAGCGCCACTGAAACTCAACTAACCAGGTTGATCTCGACGCCAGCGGCTTCCTTCACGGCGATTAGCGCGTCGATGGATGGGGCAGCCCTGACCTACGGCTTGCTCAGGCTCGACGCGGCAGCATCGTCAGACGCCATCTAGCCGCTTCGCTGAGGAGCCCCCTTCGGCTAGGTTATTTCAACAAACCCTTTTTGTGCTGTCCTTTCCGCAAATCGAACCGTCAAAGGCCTGTCCTGACCCATTCTCCAAGCTTGTAGTTGAACCCATGCGCCTTCAGCAATTGCTCAATCTCGGTTCTACATCGGAGGGCGAACGGGTTCTCACGTTCGCCGGAGTTGATAAACACCAGGACATCCGCCCCCTCCTGAATGAATAATGACACCTCAACTCCTCCAGATTTCCGAGTCGACATATAGCTGATTGATCGCGTTTGCCTAATCACGGTATCTCCTACTTTCTCCATGTTCAGATTTTCGCACACAATGCAAAATTCCGTGGCTAGTGAATTGGCAGCGTTTGCCGGGTAGTAAGGGGCATAGTACTGGACGTGGTAGCCAGCACTAAAAATGGCGCACCCGGAAAGCGTAACAACGATGGCTGCGAGCATTGATACAGAGTTTCGTTTCATTCCAAGTGCAAAAGTCCAGCTTGCTTCGTTCCTGCCCAAGCTCCAAGCTCGCACATCTCGACTATCCTCAGCGCCCTAATACAGTCAACTGAAATCCGCTCGCGAAACTTATCCGTTCAACGCCAGGTGGGGGTTAGCGGCGACGCGTTCATTCAGCATCGGCGGTGCGTCCTACTTCAGCGATCCGCAGTGGACGAATTATCCTGCCAGGTTCTACCGCCTGCGGTCGTCTTGATCTGCTTAGAGCGGGTTTTAAAAATAGGTCGGCAAGGGATTGCGAGCGCGGCGGGGCGGATGGCTAGACGCGACGAAGGCGCATATTCGTTAGAAATCTGTAACTGAGG